>JAEEGG010001327.1_pt1 | contig 67564 bp, 60 predicted proteins | sample 9134161 | NCBI WGS metagenome assembly JAEEGG01 (sample SAMN16246543, study PRJNA631951) | gut metagenome | biome: gut microbiome; feature: rumen; material: CR-attached | host: Bos | place: Iran: Karaj | collected 2018-10
TGTCGGTGATCCTGATAAGATCGACACCTCCGCCTTTGATCTCGACGGTGATCGTGCTCGAAGAAGCATCGATCGCGTTTTCAACAAGCTCTTTGATGACCGACGAGGGACGCTCTATAACCTCTCCGGCGGCAATCCTGTTGATCGTTTCTGTGTCAAGGATGTTGATCATTTTGTGGCCTCATTGTTCGTTAATTGATCTTTGAAGCGGTTAAGGACGTTCATGCATTCGATCGGGGTGAGGCTTGTGATATCCATGTCTCTGATCTCCTTGCAGACTTCCTCTTCCGCTTTGTCTGATTGTTCCTCTGCCTTGTCGTCAACCCTAAGCAACGGATCGTTGTCGAGCTGCTCGAAAAGGCTGAACTGCCCCTCGCCTATTTTGGATCTGCGAGATCTCCTCTTGGGCGAAAGGTCGTCTTCAATCCTGTCTGTGATCGCATCACAGGCAAGAAGTTTCGTTATCTCCTTGGCTCTTTTAATAATCGAACGGGGAAGCCCGGCAAGCTTTGCGACTTCGATACCGTAGCTCCTGTTCGCTCCTCCTCTGACTATTTTACGAAGGAAAACGATATCCTCGCCATCCTCCTTTACCGCAACGCAGTAATTGATAACGCCTTCAAGACGTCCTTCAAGCTCGTTGAGCTCATGATAATGTGTTGCGAACATCGTCTTGGCACCGATGAGGTTCTTGTCGCAGATATGCTCAAGAACTGCCCAAGCGATAGCAAGACCGTCAAACGTACTTGTTCCCCTGCCTATCTCATCAAGGATGATAAGGCTCCTTGCGGTCGCATTTCGGACTATTACGGAGACTTCGTTCATTTCCACCATAAACGTACTCTGACCCGAAGAAAGGTCATCCGAGGCGCCTACACGGGTGAATATCCTGTCAACGATTCCGATGTGCGCCTTTCGTGCGGGAACAAAGAAACCGCATTGCGCCATAAGCACTATCAGAGCTGTCTGACGCATGTATGTAGATTTACCGGCCATATTGGGTCCGGTGATAAGAAGTACTCTGCTTCCTTTGTCGTTGAGAAGACAGTCGTTGTCGACAAACTTTTCTCTGCCGATGAACTGCTCTACAACCGGATGACGTCCTTCGATGATATCGAGGACTGTTCCGTCGTCAACTTCGGGGCGTACATAGCCGTTGCGTTCGGCTACAAGTGCGATACTGCACATTGCATCGATCCACGCGATCGAATGTGCAGTCTGAAGGATCCTCGATATATTCTGCGAGATGGTTTCCCTGATCTCATTAAAGATGTCGTATTCAAGAGAGAAAAGCCTGTCCTGCGCATGAAGGATCTTGTCCTCGAGGTCCTTAAGCTCTTCGTTTGTGTATCGCTCGGCACCGGTTAGTGTCTGCTTTCGTGACCAGCTCTCGGGAACCATGTCTTTAAAAGAGTTGGTTACTTCGTAGTAGTAGCCGAAAACCTTGTTGTACTTGATGCGCAGGTTCCTTATACCTGTCTCTTCACGTTTCCTTGTTTCGAGTTCGATAAGCCAGTTCTTGCCTTCTGTTTTGGCATTCCTGAGAGAATCAACCTCACTATTGTAACCGGGCTTGATGATACCGCCCTCTTTGATGGCAAGAGGAGGCTCGTCGCTTATGGCGTTGTCTATAAGCTCAAAAAGATCGTAAAGCGTGTCGAACGACTCATATATGTTTTTAAGGATAGTGCTTTTAAAGCCCTTTATAAGCTCTTTAACGGCCGGCAATGTGTAAAGGGATGATCCGAACGCTTTGAGGTCTCGCGGAGACGCGCTGCGGTAACTGATGCGTCCTGAGAGGCGTTCAAGGTCGTAGACGGTTCCGAGATACTCTCTGATCTCTTCTCTGTCTATCATGTTGTCTCTCAGTTCTTCTACACAGTCAAGCCTTTGATTTATCTCCTCGGGGTCGAGAAGGGGCTGCTCTATAAAGCTTTTTATGAGTCTTCCGCCCATAGCGGTACGTGATCTGTCGACAACCCATAAAAGAGAACCTTTCTTCTCTTTGTCACGCATCGTTTCAAGAAGCTCGAGGTTACGACGGGTAGAGTTGTCGATGACCATATATCTGCTTCTGCAATATGTCGAGATCCTGGTCAGGTTGGAAAGATCGTTCTTCTGAGTGTCTTTGAGGTACTTAAATAGAACGGCAGCGGCATTAATACCGGCAGGATAATCTTTCTTAATGGCTTCGATCTGTTCGGTTGTGCCAAAGTGCTCCGCGAGTCCCGCAAGATCATCCGAGCTGCAGTCGTCAAGCACCATGGGACGCAGGTTACCGTACGGATCGATCGTTTCAAGTGAAAGATCACTGATTGTGAGTTCCCTGTTGCAAAGAATCTCGCGCGGGTTGTATCTGAGAACTTCATCACGTGTCTCGGATGCTGTTTTGCACTCCGTTACATAAAACTCTCCTGTTGATATGTCAGAAGCCGCGATGCCAAAGGCATCACACGTATATATAACGCACAGAAGAAAAGAATTGCTCTTTTCTTCGAGAGCGTCTGCCGACATGTTGGTACCCGGCGTAACAATGCGTATTACTTCTCTTCTGACAAGTCCTTTTGCAAGAGCAGGGTCCTCTACCTGCTCACAGATAGCGACCCTGTAGTTTTTTGCGACAAGTCGTGAAAGATATGTTTCGTATGAATGGAAAGGGATCCCGCACATAGCGGCGCGCTTGTCGAGTCCGCAGTTTTTGCCTGTAAGTGCGAGCTCAAGCTCGGCTGAAACATTGACGGCATCCTCAAAGAACATCTCGTAGAAATCACCGAGTCTGTAAAAAAGGACGCAGTCATGGTATTCGTCTTTGACGGACTTATACTGCTCCATCAATGGAGACAGCTGCATGCCTTTGACATCTTCAAGGCTGGTGTAGAGCTCTTCCATGGTCTTAGTATACCTTCCATTCGTTGTTATTTAGATAGTTCTGTGCCATCTCTGTAGCGCTTTCGATGATCTCGTCGGGGTAACCGAGTATCGAAAGGAGCTTTATGGCATTTCGTGACACGGCGCGGCCTTCGCGAAGCGTATAATCGAAAATCACTTCGTTCTCGCTTACCTGCTCTTCGAAATGATAGTTTTTGTAGTAGTTTTCGAGAATATATGTAAGCTCTATATCATGTGTTGCCGCAAAACAAAGTGACTTTGAAGTTGCGAGCGATAAAAGAATCCTTGACGAAGCTGCGATCCTCTCAAGGGTGTTCGTTCCCTTAAGTACTTCGTCTATGAATACGAGCACGGGGACATCCTCGTTCATTCTTTCAATGATCCTTTTAAGTGAGCGGATCTCTACGATGTAATAGCTCTGTCCGCCGATGATATCGTCCTTGAGAGCCATCGAAGACATGATGTTAAAGAATGTCGTCTCATAACTCTTTGCAAGCGCCGTATAAACGGTCTGTGAAAGGATCTGATTGATTGCAACGGTCTTAAGGAATGTCGACTTACCGGATGCATTCGATCCGGTAAGAAGCACGCTTTTGTCTGTCGTAAACGATGTGGGGATCGGATCCTCGATAAGGGGATGGAACATTCCGTCTGCCGTGATCTTCTCTTCTGACGTAAAGGTCGGCTCACAGTTCCTGCCCATAAGGTCCCTGAAAGATGCGACTGCGATCATACTGTCAAGAAGTCCGATCGTTTCGAAGATCTCATTGAACGACTTCTCTTTGTTAAGAAACGTTCTGTACATGAGATTAAACTTGATAAGATCAAGGTGAAAGAGCATCCTCATGTAATCAAGGAAGATCTGCCCGAGATCCGAGGAGTTCATACTGCTCGACGATACAAGCCATGCTCCGTGACGCATCCCGCTGAATTCCTTGATGCAGCTTTTAAGTCGGTCCATATAAGGCCTGATCTGTTCGTTTCCTGCAGATGTGATGGCTTTGGCAGAATCTAACGATCGAACAATAAAACCGATTATGACAAAATAGTTCTCAACCTTTGTCTTGAACCTAAAGTAAGTGATGATGTTGGCAAAAAGCATCGCGACGGTACCGATGATACCGACAGCGGGATATATGAAGATGTAAACGATCGACAAAACAAAGAGGAAATCGAGGAAGAAGTGAATCCCTGCGCCTTCAAGCACAGCGTTTTTAAGGCTGTTCATGTACTCGAAAACAGAGATCTTCTTCATGGTACCCATGTTCCCGAAATGAGCCGCAAGGTTATTCCTCAGTTCCTTGTCTTTCGAGAAAACGACAATAAGAAAACCGCGCTCTTTGAGTTTCTCGTCGGAGATCTCCGGAGTACGCAGAAGTGAGTAAAGATACTCCTCGCCGTATGCACTGTTGCATGAATTGATAAGATTATAGACATTGTCCATATTCAGATCATTCCATGTTATGTCATCGATGCTGTAAGGAGTCTGATGCTGTTTGAAGTAAAACTGTATGGCTTCCTTTTTTTCCGCCGTGAGTGTTTTCTGCGGAATCTTGCCGTATGCGTAGTCTACTTTTGCAAGCAGTTTTTTGATGTATTTCTTCCTGTCGTATATCCCCTTTATAAACAGAACAATAACAACTGCAAGCACAATAAGTGCTATCTCCATTACACGGTCCCCCTGAAATTTGTTATCAAAAATACATTGTAATGATATTAGTTTAGGATAAAAAAGTCAACAAAACCCGGGGCAGATATCTTCACGAATCTGTCCCGGGTAAAACATGTTTTTCTCAAACCATCAGTCGAGGAAATTCTTGATCATTGCAACTTTCATGCAATCAATATCTGAGATGATAACTCCGCCGGAGCTGCTGCTCTCATGGATGATCTTGCCGCCGCCCAAATAAATAGCGACATGACTGATACGACCCTTTTTAAGTCTGTAGAATACAAGATCACCGGGCTTAGCCTCAGCATATGTAACCTTGTGGCCGGCAGATGAGGCTGCCTGTGTGCTCGAGGAACGGCCTGCGATATGTTCGAGATCAAAACCGCATTTCGAAAATACAGCACAACAGAAGCCCGAACAATCGGCACCCTTTGTTAAACTCATACCGCTCCAAACGTATTTAAGACCGATATGCTTCTTGGCCTCGAGAATGATGGATGCACGAAGAGCCGTTACGTTCTTGGAATCTGTCTCACCTAAAACGTCTTCTACGCTGCACGCATATGTGAAAGTCCTTCCGACGTCCACATACTTCTTCATGACATAACATGTTTCACCGTCGTACTCAACGGCTACCCATTCGTTTTTATCGGAATCGAGAACGATCTTGTTGCCCTTGACAACATTGACCGACTGACCGCTGAAAAGCTCCTCGACAAGATTATCTTTACTGTTCTTTTCGGGGGTGCTGCGGATGTTGAGAACCGGTGCATTGACAGTAGCACGGACAGGTGCTATCTCTTCTGCTTTTGCCTTGGCGCCGATACTTGTGTAGAGGTACTCCTTGGCAACGTAACCCTTAACGTCTCCGGAACTGATCTTAACAAAACCGTACTCGGGATCCGATTCAAGGAAGCAGATACCGTTTCTGGGAAGATAACCGACTATATCGGAATCCGTAGATGCTGCGGCACGAATATTGAGAAGTGAATCTACTTTTGCAAATGCAGCATTATCGGGAATCGAGTAATCATTTGAAAGAAGTGATGAAACAAATGTGTCTTCGTCTTCGATGATGACATCGTCGGCGTTGTTGTAGAAATTATCGATAACGAAAGAAGCTCCGCAAAGAGATGTCTCGCCGGTGATCACATCAGCGCGCACAGAAGTAAAGCCCATGAACAATACCATGGCACCTGTTGCTATAAAAAGATATGAAATCTTCTTACAAACTGACCTGAGCATCTCTAACCTCGCATTTCAAACAACACAATTGTTACGAAAATGTTACGATAGTAAGACAGATTATATACCCTTATTCTACAGTTGTCAACACTTATCACCATTCAACGTTGTCGTGCTCTTTTGTTCTGTCTCTCATGAGCAGATCCGAAACTGCTTTAAGCGCAGGCTTGTGATCGAAAAGGATCTGGTTTACCTGCTCGATGATGGGCATCTCAACGTCGTATTTCTCGGCAAGTTTGAGTGCTGCTTTTGCACAGAATACGCCCTCTACGACCTGCTTGACCTCTTTCATCGCATCGTCTGCGGACATGCCTTTTCCGATAAGGAAGCCTGCGTTCCAGTTACGGCTGTGATGCGATGTGGCTGTTACGAAAAGATCACCTATACCCGAGAGTCCGCAAAGTGTCTCGAGCTTGCAGCCCATCTTGGTACCGAGTCTGCTGATCTCGGCAATACCTCTTGTCATAAGTGCGGCTTTTGTGTTGTCACCGAAACCGAGACCGTCCGAAATACCGGCTGCCAGTGCGATAACGTTCTTGATGGAACCTCCCAGACATACACCGATCATGTCACTGCTGGTGTAGACCCTGAATCGATCGGTCATGAAAGCGTCCTGTATAAACGTTGCCGTCTCACGTGATTTTGATGCGACTACAACTGTCGTAGGGATAAGTCTTGAAACTTCTTCGGCGTGGCTGGGGCCCGAAAGTACGCTGTTGTCTCCCTGAGGGATCTCGTCGTCGATAACCTCAAGCAGAGTCTTTAAAGTGGACTCCTCGATACCCTTTGCCACATTGACTGTCTTCATACCTGCTTTAATATACGGACTGGCCTCTCTGGATACACGGCGAACAAAAGGCGATGCAACGGCAAACACGATAAGAGAAGGATCGTTCCTTGTGATCGCTTCCTCAAGATCGTTGGTAAGTCTGACAGATTCCGGAAGCTTTGCGCCCGGAAGATTCTTTATCTCATTTCGATTTTTGGAAAGTTCCTGAATTTCAGTGGTCTGATCAGAAGACCAGAGACATACATCTGTTCCTTTACTGGCAAGAAGGATGGACAGAGCCACTCCCCATGTACCCGCACCTAAAACTGTAACTGTCATTTTTTTTACTCTCCTCTTTAACGGCGTTATTTCGTCGTTGATTTCTCGCCAAACACTTCAACGAAGCATAAGGCTATTGTTCGTTTTTTTCGATCCTGACTCTCTGACCGATCTTGTTTTCTTCACCTCTAATGAGACGTTTGATATTTTTCCTGTGCATGAAGAATGCCGAGATCGTGAAAAGACATGATACGGCGATCAGCCAGGGGTAATATGCGTCTTCGCTCATCCTCACGATCACCCAGAAGGGGATAACGAAGGATATGAGGAGCGAGCCGAGTGACACGTACTTTGTTATGAGCACCACTACTCCGAACAAAACTATTCCGAAGGGGATGATGAGAAAATCTAACCCCGAGCACACGCCGGCGGTAACTGCGATACCCTTGCCGCCCTTGAATTTGAGCCATACGGGAAAATTGTGTCCGAGTACGCATGCAAATCCGAAGATAAGGATCACGAGATTCAGATACGGCTGGTCCTTGAAGAGCACGAATCTCATGATCATGATAGGAATGAAAACCTTAAGAAAATCGCCGAGGAAAGTGATGATGCCACCGACTCTCCCGACAGTCCTGAAAGCGTTTGTCGTTCCCGAGTTACCGCTTCCGTAGTTTCTGATATCGATATGATTAAATTTGCCAACAATATAGCCGAAGGGAATTGACCCGATGAGATATCCTGCCACAACCAAGCAGATAGCGAGCCAAATATTCATGCTGTGCCTCCTCGTCGGAAACCTTTATGGCTTCCGTTTCCTTACTGATTAAGTCTGATCTTTTTCGCTTCTCTCACGGATGAGCAACCTGATCGATGTACCGTTGAAACCGAAGGTCTCACGGATCTTGTTCTCGATATAACGCTGATACGAGAAATGGAAAAGCTCTTTGTCGTTTACAAAGCAAACGAATGTGGGCGGCTTGACCGAAACCTGTGTAACATAAAAGATCTTGAGTCTCTTGCCCTTGTCCGAAGGCGGCTGCTGAAGAACCGTCGCCTCGGTGATGATCTCGTTTAAGACACCCGTTTTGATACGAAGGTTCTGACTCTGGATAACCTCTTCTATCGAATCGAATATCTTGCCGATCCTCTGTCCCGTGAGTGCCGAGATGAAGATGACCTCGGCATACGGTATGAATGAAAGGGTTCTGAAGATCTCGTCGCGATACTTGTATATCGTCTTGTCATCCTTTTCTATGGCGTCCCATTTGTTCACAGCGATTATGATACCGCGCCCGCGCTCGTGCGCAATGCCGGCTATCTTGGCATCCTGCTCGCTGACACCTTCCGAGGCGTCTATCATAAGTATGACTATATCACTCTTTTCAACTGCGGCAACGGTTCTGATGACCATGAACCGTTCGAGCTCTTCTTTGACTTTGTTCTTCCTGCGAAGACCTGCTGTATCTACGAAGATGTACTCTTTGCCGTCGTACTTAACAAGTGTGTCGATAGCATCACGAGTGGTACCCGCGATATCTGATACGATACATCTGTTCTCGCCGAGAAGTTTATTTATAAGTGATGACTTGCCGACATTCGGCTTACCGACTATCGCTATACGGGGCTTCTCTTCCGCTTCCGCGTCTTCACCTGCATTGGGGAAATGCTCGATCACAGCGTCGAGCAGTTCTCCGAACCCGGTCTTGCCCGTCGATGATATCGGATAAGGCTCTCCCAGACCCAGATTATAAAATTCGTAGACATCAGCTTCGAGTTTCCTGAAATCATCAACTTTGTTCACACAGAGGATAAGCGGCTTTCCGCTTCGTCTGAGTATGTCTGCAACCTGACCGTCACGGTCTGTGAGACCGTCTTTGATATCAACCATGAATATGATGACATCGGCAGTATCGATCGCTATCTGCGCCTGCTCGCGCATTGACCTGAGGATGATATCGCTGCTCTCGGGCTCTATTCCGCCCGTATCTATGATCGTGAAAGCTCTCCCGAGCCATTCGGCATCACCGTAGATACGATCGCGCGTAACGCCGGGATAATCCTTGACTATCGAGATCTGCTCTCCGCACAAAGCATTAAAAAAACTTGACTTACCTACATTAGGCCTGCCGACTATCGCCACTATCGGCTTGCTCATAAGGCACCTCTCTCTCATGTACCGGTACATAATCATTGCACAGTACGTTTATTAACGAAACTCCGTTAGATTTTACTATACGTATATTTTTTTGTAAAGCGGTTTCAATGTCGCTCACTTTAAGGTCATCGAGAAAAACGTCCTCGCCTGCTCTGAGCATGCATGTCGGGATAACAAGGAAATCTCCGTTCTCTCTTTCTTTTAGCTGCGCGATGATATCCTTGGCCGTAACAAGGCCGGCTACAGTTATCTTCTCACCGAAGAAATCGTTTCTGATACCGATCACTTCCGTCTCGCAGTATGGGTATTTCTCACTGATACGACTGACAAGACTTCTCAGAATATTCTCAATCGCACGCCCGGTTATGAAAGTAAATTTTGCATGCATAAGCCTTTCGCCGGACGAAGGATCGGCTGTAAAGCTGTTAAATGCCTCTTCAAAATCGTCAAGCAGCGAACGTGTCATACCGACACCGTTTTCTATCTGCGGAAAACCCTCGTATTCGCTTGCGGGAGGTATCGGGGTACCCGAGTTAAGGTAGAACTCGTCGGACGCGTATATAAGCCTTGTACCGTACTTCTCAAGGTAATACTGCCTGTACGGTTCGATCTGCCTGATCACGGCGCCGCACTCCTCACCCGTAAAAGTTTCGAGCGGAGCAAGTCCTTCCCTGAACCTGGTCACTCCGACAGGTACTATCGAAAGACTTTTAAGTCCCGGCATATACTGCTCGAGGTTTTTGAGTGTATAATCGAGTTCCGCTCCGTCGTTGTAGCCTTTACAGAGTACGATCTGTCCGTTTATCTCGATCCCGGCATCAACAAAAGTCTTGATATGACGCAGAGCTTCGCCCGCACGCTTATTCTGCAACATTTTAACGCGCAGGTCTTTGTTTAAGGTCTGGATTGAAATGTTTATGGGCGAAAGCTTGTAAAAACAGATCCTTTCGACATCCTTGTCGGACATGTTCGTGAGTGTAATGTAGTTGCCCTGCAGGAATGAAAGCCTTGCATCGTCATCTTTGAAATAAAGAGTCTTTCTCATCCCCGGAGGCATCTGGTCTATGAAGCAGAAAACGCACTTATTTGAGCAATGATGGTACTCAGACATAAGACCGCCCTCAAACACAAGACCGAGCTCTTCACCGAACTCTTTCTCGATATCGTAGTCCCATTCCTCGTCGTTTTCATCTATTATAGTCAGGACAATGTCCTCGTCCTGCGAGAGATATCTGTAATCAAATACATCCTCGATCACTTTGTCATTGATCGCGAGAAGTCTTGAACCGGGTACTATCCCGAGTTCCTCGGCGATCGATCCCGGCTCTATCGATGTGATAAGATGACCTTCTTTTTTCATATGTACCTCAAAAATATCATAAATCAATTGATCGACTCTTTTTTTCGCCCTATGTGATCAAATCCATGAATTTCGATCTGTCATTCATAATCAAAAGCATCCTTAAAAACAGAGATCTCGTCTCCAAGGATCGAAACGACATCGAATCTGACGGGAGTATCTTCCGGATACCCGAATCTGTTCATGTAGAACAGAGCGCTTCTGCAGATCCTTTTTATCTTTGTATGATCGACGGCTTCCAAGGGATCGCCGTCCGAAGTGTCAGCCCTGTACTTGACCTCAACAAAACAAAGATATTCGCCGTCCGTAGCAACTATATCAAGCTCTCCGCCTCTGCAGTAAAAATTCTTTGTGAGGATATTATAACCGAGCCTTCTGAGCTCACCTGCTGCTTTGCCCTCGTATACGGCTCCTTTGGCTCTGTTGTTCATGTGTTTCTCCTGTAATTACTTAAGACGTTCCCTGACGGCATCAACCTTATCGACATACATAAGCACTTCGATGACAGCCTCATAAAGCTCGGGAGGGATATACTCATCAAAATCAAGCTTTGAAAGCGTGTTCGCGAGTCTTGCATCGTAGTGGATCGGTACGTTGTGCTCCCGTGCCTGTTCAATGATCTTTTCGGCGACGTGACCTTTACCTGTGGCAAGTATCTTGGGCGCCTCGTCACCTTTTTCAAATCCGAGTGCAACGGCGGTTTTTTGCTTCTTTTCGATCATTCAAATCCCTCTTTTGCATTGATCATATGCCGTGTCTGATCCGAACGAAAGCTTACATACATGACTCAGACAAGATTTCCGACAAATGATAACCTGTGTATGGGCGTAAGACCGTACTTCTTTATGGCTTCGATATGCTGTGCGGTTCCGTAGCCTTTGTGCTTTGCAAATCCGTATTCGGGATACTGCGCATCATACTCGTCCATAATGCGGTCCCTGGTAACCTTGGCAAGGATACTTGCGGCCGCTATTGAAACACTTTTGGCATCTCCGCCCGTGATCCCTACCTGTTTTATATCAATATCGGGTATTATAACGAAATCATTAAGTAAAATATCAGGCTTGACGGTGAGTCCGGCTATCGCTTTACGCATGGCCTCATAAGTGGCCTGAAGGATGTTGATCTCGTCGATCCGTTTGGAATCTGACATACCGACCGACCATGCAAGCGCTTTCTCTTTTATCTCATCAAAAAGCTCGTCTCTTTTCTTTGGTGAGAGTTTTTTTGAATCATTAAGGTAAAGGATCTCGCAGTCTTTTCTGAGTATTACGGCTCCTGCACACACGGGACCGGCGAGCGGTCCTCTGCCGGCTTCGTCGACACCGCATATAAATTCAAATTCATTGTATTTGTGCTCGAAGAATCTCATCTCTTCGATCCTTGCTCGCTCAGCTTGAAGCTTGGCAATACGGTTCTCGGCCGATGCTATGATCTTTTGAACGCCGTCCCTTTTATCGTCGGTATAAGCGGCGATCAGATCGCTCAGTTTCTCTGGCGGGCAAGCCGCAAATTCGGCTTTAACGGTTGAGATCTTTTTTTCTTCCATGATCTGTCCTTTTATTATCTGTTAAATAAGTTTTTAAGCCTTTTGAGCTCTGTCATTCAAGAGTGATCCGTCCGAGTCTCGAAGATCGGAAATCATCGATTATAAGCTTTGAGGCTTTAAGAATGTCGGGCTGACCTCCGGGAGCCAAAGCTCCGCGTGCTATTGCAATTGATTCGACAATCTTGTTTATATCCTCGGGGCAATCTTCGGAATCTTTAAAGTACCTGTTCTTAAGGCTCTCCGGGTATCGGTCTTTGAGCACTCCGATAAGATAATAGCAAAGCTCTTCGGGATACAGGATATCGTCGTTTATGGAGCCGATGAAAGCAATCTTCATGCCGATCTGCTGGTCCTCGAACTTGGGCCAGAGAAGTCCGGGAGTATCTAACAGCTCGACTTGTCTGTTAAGTCTGATCCACTGTCTGCCCTTCGTAACACCCGGCTTGTTGCCTGTCTTTGCACACGCTTTTCCTGCAATCGAGTTGATAAAGGTCGATTTTCCGCAGTTAGGGATCCCGGCAACCATCGCTCTGATAGGACGACCGATGATACCGCGTGCTCTGTCACGTTTAATCTTTTCTTCGCAGGCTTTTGTAATGATATCGAGACTGCCTTTTACTCCGGCACTGCTTCTCGAATCGCAGGTGTTAACGAAGAAACCTTTGTCCTCGTAATACTTTTTGTAATATGCAGTCCTTTCGGGATCCGCAAGGTCACTTTTGTTAAGGATTATCACTCTGTACTTGTTCCTGGCGAGAGTGTCGATGTCGGGGTTTTTGCTCGAAAGTGGGATCCTGGCATCAAGGATCTCAACAACGGCGTCGATTACCTTAAGATCCTCTTCCATCTGTCTTTTGGCCTTGCTCATATGGCCCGGATACCATTGATATACCATGAGATTACTCCTCTTGTTCTGCTTTTTCTTTAAGATTGAGCTTGCTGATGATCGAGAAAGGCGAAAGCCTGATAACAGCTTCTCCGATGATCTCTTCGCGTGTCACATTACCGAAGTTGAAATAGCGGCTGTCTTCGCAGTCGTTTCGGTTGTCTCCGAGGACAAAGTACTCGTCGTCATCGAGGATTACCTCTTCTTCGTAGAGACCCGAGGTGATCATGGGCTCAACGTTTATGGGCTCTTCTATCATGGTTCCGTTTATAAACACGGCACCGTCCCTGACCTGTACAGTGTCACCGGGAAGCCCGTAAATACGCCTTGTGGCGTAGACCCTGTGTTCTTTGCCCGATTTGTTGAAAACGATGATATCGAATCGTTCCGGATCAGAAAAAAGGTAGGCCATTCTGTTGACTATCAGGATATCGTCATCTGAAAGAGTCGGTTCCATACCGCTTCCGACCATGTTGGTCTTTTCGAGTGCGACAACAGTAAACAGATAACCGAGAACGATCGCACCGCAAACACACACCATCCAGATCGCGATCCTGATGATGAGCTTTATGATCTTGCTTTTTTTCTCTTGTTTATCAAAATCAAAACTAAATTCGGTGTCCATTTCGTCGTCCCCCGAGAACCATTTTATCAAGTAACAATGCTTATCGCAAGCGTATAAAAATGTTCGTCGCGTGAATTAATGCTTAAACAAAGCATAAAAAAGGAACGGCACTAACCGTTCCTTTTAAAAGAAAGTCAATTCTTATTTGTCTTGCCGTAATATGATCAGCGAATAACTTCCTTAACCTTTGCAGCCTTACCTGTTCTCTGACGAAGGTAGAACAGCTTGGCACGTCTGACCTTACCGTGTCTAACAACTTCGATCTTAGCAACAACGGGAGAATGAAGGGGCCATGTCTTCTCAACACCAACGCCGTTTGAGATCTTTCTGACTGTGAAAGTCTCTCTTGCGCCGCCGTTCTGTCTCTTTGTAACAACGCCTTCAAATACCTGCTGTCTCTCACGGTTACCTTCCTTAACAAGGGAAGATACTCTGACTGTGTCACCTACGCTGAACTCGGTGATGTCGCTCTTTAACTGAGCTGCTTCGATGTTTTTGATAATGTCGTTCATTACGAACCTCCTGTTTGATTGTCAGTGTTCATTCTACGTCACGAAGGACCGGTACAGCGGAACACCCTTTTTTACGTACTCGGGTATTTTATCATGTCGCTTTAGATATTGCAATAGAAAATTATTTGGAAATCAGCACATGATAATGATACGACGAATGCCCATGTCCGAACTGCTCATAGAAGTTCTCTACGTGATACACAGTTTCGACCGTAAAATCCTTCATGAGTTCGTAGATCCCGTCATAATCAGCGAAGTAATGAGGCACTCCGTACTCGGGTCCTTCGTTCATGCAGATCTTTGTGTTCGGGTCGATAAGCGGCCAGTCCGTGTTCTTAAAACCGTGAGTCGATTTGGAAGCGAGGGACAGGTAGCACTCTCCGCCTTTTCGTAAAACACGGTGGATTTCAGAGACGGCTTTTTTTACACCCTCTGTATCTGTATGCTGGATAACGTTACGACAGAATATCGAATCAAAGGATGAATCCTCAAAGGGAAGCGCGAGCATGTCTCCGGTTTTGCCGTGGATAGTCAGCCCTTCCTTTTTTGCCCATTCAAGTGTGTGATCTACAGCGTCATCCATCAGATCGAAAGCATAAACATTAAAGCCGGCTTTCGCGAACTGGATACTGTGTCGTCCCATCCCGCATCCGAGATCGAGAAAGTCGTGATAGCCCTTCTTTGTCCATCGGTCAAGCAGATAATAGCTTTCGATCGAGGGCTCGATCCAGATCTTCTTTTCGCTTTCGGGAACATTGTTCCAGTCCCAACCCTTTGATTCTACCATACATGACCTCCGGAAATAGTTTCTGTGAAATACCAAGGTATAAGCATTAAATATTTGCGCACCCCCATTTTATGAGGATGCGCAATAAACATTGCTATGAAATTATAACATATTTTTGATCGCCATGTCATCCGAATATCTTATCATGCAGCGTCGGGAAAATCCTGAGCGTCCTCTCGAGTGTACCCGAAGCCATCGCGAGCGTGATACCGTAGTTTGTAAACGGAATATTGTATTCCTGTGCTTTCCCGAGTCTGTAGGCAACCTCTTTGTCATTTACCATGCAGGCTCCGCAATGAACGAGCATGCTGTACGCGGAAAGATCTTCAGGGAAGCCCTGACCGCTCGTATATTCGTAGTTAAAGTCCTTTCCTGTAAGCTTTTTGATCGCTTTCGGAAGTTTAACTGTTCCGATATCGTTGCACTGCCTGTGATGAGTACATCCTTCGCAGACAAGGATCTTTGCTCCGTCGTGAAGGTCTTTCGCGGCATTTATACCGAGAGCTGCTTCCTCAAGGAATCCTTTGTATCGTGCAAACAGTATCGAGAATGTGGTGAGCGGTACTTCGTCGGGGACGATATCCTTTATCTGCATAAGAGCCTGCGAATCGGTTATAACGATCGTGGGTGCGGCTTTAAGGCTGTCGAGAGTGTCTTTAAGACCGACATCCGTGGTTACAACTGCTGTAATGCCGTATTCGATCGTCTCTCTGATGGTGTGCGCCTGAGGAAGGATCATCCTGTCCTTGGGAGCCGACTCGTCTATCGGACAAACGAGCACGGCAACATCGCCCTTTTTAAGGATATCGACAACGACTTTGGCATCTTTCTTGACATCGGGGAGCAGTCCGGCGATCGCGATCTTAAGGTCCGTTATGCCTTTTGTACTTGTGGCGCTCACAAAAACACGGGGGATCGATTTGATCTCCATGAGCGAAGCTATCTCATCGAGCTTTTTGCCGAGAGCCACCCTGTCGTCACCGTTGCAAAGATCTTCTTTGTTGAAAACAACGATAAAAGGTGTCTTGCTTCCGATGAGGATACGAATGAGCTCTTCGTCGGAAATGGTTATACCGCTTGAAGCATCGATAACAATAACGCCTATATCGGTGTTCGTCATTGTCCTCTTTGTCCTGGCAACTCGCTTCTCTCCAAGTTCGCTGTCGTCGTCGAAACCGGGAGTATCGTAGAGTACAACAGGTCCGAGAGGAAGGATCTCCATCGATTTGCCGACGGGATCGGTAGTCGTGCCCTTAATCTCTGAGACAAGCGCTACTTCCTGACCGGTTATAGCGTTTACAAGGCTTGATTTACCGGCATTTGTATTGCCGAGAAATGATATTTTGGTCCTTGCTGCCGAAGAAGTGTCGTTTAAACTCATAAATACTCCTTTCCGACGTGTAGCGTCTTAATCTGTGTCGATTAAAGTAATCCGTCCGTTTCATGCAGAACTATTTAACAACGATTATGTTTAAATGTTCACATTACCTGCAGCTTTGCTGGGTTCAAATATTGAACGGGCTTCGTCCTCGGTTATTGTTACACCGAATATCTCTTTATAGTATGATACAGTTTCGGCTATGATGTCAATGTCTTCGAAGAGCGAAGGATAAATAGTTTTCGCCATCCATTTCAAAGTTACGGGTGTATCGATTCCGGGAGTGTAAGAACGATACATACCGAGTGGCATCTTGAACACTCTCTTGTTCTTTACTGCATCGATCTGCGACCAGTCATAGTTACCGACAGTGTTGTTGTAAAGATCGTCGGGATAGGACTTGTTAAAGTTTGTGATAAGGATAGTGTCGGGATTCCACTTGTAGATCTGCTCGAGTGTTACGGGAACAGAATTGTCCTTTTCAAGTTCTTCGGCAACATTTTTCGCACCGGCTACGGTTGCCCACCACTGTCCGAAGAAGTTCTTTCCCGAAGAAACGATCGATGAATCACTGTACTGGAAGAGAACAAACACACGTGCTTTTTCTTCGTCGGTGAGTTTTCCTACTCTGCTGTTAATGAGATCAAGAGATTCTTTGCTGTATTTGTCAACAAGCTCTCTTCTGTTTGTTGCTTCGTCGGGGAAGATCGCTTCCAGTACTTCAAGCCAGTGATCAAGCGTCTCAATACAGTCGTAATTCCACTTGTTTACTGACAGAGCTACAGCCGTAAGACCTGCGTTTCTGAGCTTTTCACCGAGTGCGGGCGTCGATGCGCTGTAGATGACAAGGTCGGGTTGTTGCTTTAAGAGCTCTTCTATATTGACATCATCTCCGTCAACAGCCGATGTATCAACCTTTAAGAGCTCGGGATAAAGCTTTCCGAGAAGTGAATTCTGTGCTGCCGTCATGCTTGCGGGTGCCATCTCCACGATCTTTTCGGCGGAATTAAAGAACACGCAAAGTACCGAAGGAATGGGGAATATGTTTGTAACAGCGATACGTTTTATTTCTTTGGGAACTTTTACCTCGATATCGAGGTGATCCTTAACGATCCTGTAATCGGACGAATCCGACTCCTTTGATGTGCCGGTGCAAGCACACAGACATGATACCGTAAGTGCAAGGACTAACAGTAAAGCTACGATTTTTTTCATTGTTTCTGACTCCTTAAAAATATATTTCAACTTCTTGATAAACATGTTGATACAGACCCTTGATGGCCATGGTCCGGGGGGACGGGGGTAATGGACCATATTTACATGATACGTCCCGAGTAAGCCCTGTGATGCACTTTAATAAGCTCGGCATCTTCAGGGCAGACGAATCTGTAAAGACCGTCCGCGTAAACAGTTTTGCATTTCGACAGTTCGTCTTCTATCTCGGTTTCGCTTGTCGTCATAATGTCTCCGTCGCTTAAAAGCGCTTCGATATTCGGACTGTCGACTATGGGTGATATTACTCTTACATTGCCTTTAACGCTTATGTTACCTGTGTCGTCATTTGACAAAACCGCATTCTTCTCCATCGCAAGGCTTCTTGCGGCTACGGGTTCGCCGATAACAACGGTGACGGCGTCTCTGTCCGAAACAAATCCGTCAAAAACGCTTATGCATTTCTTTTCTTTGACCGCATTCTTTAGTGCCGATGCGACAGCGCTGTCTGTCACGGGTCCGCAAGGAAGTCCGATGACATAAGGGATTCCGAACTGTTCAAAAAGATACTTCGCAGTGTCGATACCTGTTACCGAAACCACAAGAGAAACTTCCGCACTCGAAGCTTTGGCAAGATCTTCAAATCGTCCTTTCATCGACCAGGAAGAAATAACATTAAGACCGCATCCCTCTATAACGGCCTTAACATGCTCGTATTGCTCGTCTTCGAGGTCGAGGGGTGTTGCACCCAGGATGTTTACTCCTCCCTTTACAGACGGATTGGGAGCGTTGCAGAAGCGTTTTGCAAGTGCAAGCAAAGCCATGCTCGCACCGATCTCGTATGACTTCATTCCGCTCACATCGAAACCGAACGAAGGTATTCCTGTTTTTTCTTCGATTTCTGCAGCTGTCAGATCGATATCGCTTCCTGTCATCCACGGTATGGGAGTTGAAGCTATAGCTGTGAAATTCGGCTTAAAATGTTCTGCGGCTTCAATCATGTCGGCTGCCAGCCTGTCACCTGCCGTGCCCATAACCGCTTCTTCCTCGGTAACAGCAGAAACGAACACAAGTCCGTCGTCTCCGTACCAGCGGGGTTCGTCATGCGTAGTGAATGTCGAGTTACATCCCGATGCATCATGCATGACAAGCAGTCCGCCGAGTCCGTAAAGCGCACTGATCACACCGAATGTATCCGATGAATATGTGGAAAGTACTTTTCTTGCCTGATTCATATGCAGCTCTCGCACCCCCATCCTTTGATATCAAGTGTCTTTTTGAGGTCTTTAACGTTAAGAAACGCGTCCGTCATCATCCTCGATAGTTCTACGATCCCGTCAAATCCGTAAAGAGGACCGTTCTCGACCATATCGACGAAATACCCGGTCTGAGTAAAGTACGCGGCCTTTTGTCCGAGCGCAAGAATTTTGACCGTATCATCCGGTGTAAATGTCCTCATCTCGGGACTGACACACTTTTCAAACCTGATTCCTTTTACATGTTTTTCAAGCCATTCGTAATCGGCCTCTTCTCCACCGACCGAATCGGAAAAAACTGTAACCACATTGAATCCGTGCTCCGCAAGGAGTCTTGCAAGTGAATAAGGACGTGTTGTGATCATACCGTCCACCGCAATTTCACAGTTTCCTATCACATCGTGTGCTTTACGAAGAGCCTCATCCGCACGGGCCTTATCAGCCTCGAAAGTGTCGTAGGTTGTTCCGATCTCTTTGGCAAGTTTTTCAAGATTATCTCTGATCTCTTCGTATCCGAAGGAAAAAGGAATCTGAAGACTCTTTATACCGAGCTTTTCCGCCAGCTCATCAGCTGCGTCTTTTGCTACGGAAAGGTTTGATATTATAAGTCCGGCGGACCCAAGCTTTTTGTAGTCGCTGTAATTATCGATGGCGGGCAGTTCGAGAAGCCTCTTTCCGGCTTTTTTTATAAGCGTTTTGATCTCGCTTGTTTCTGATACAGCAAAGCAATTACCGCAAAGCAGTACATCTCTGTCGTCTGTTTTAAGCGGCTTTATGGCAGCATAAAGTCGCTTTCGCATCATCTTGTCCGGATTTAAGGTGCTCTTGCGCATCGTGGGCGTCATATAGCAGTCTACAAAGTCAACATCCGGAAAACGCTCGTTCAAGATCCTGAAGCAGTCATCAAGATCGGTACCCATGAAATGATGTATACAGCTCGTGTATATGAGCACGCAGGGCGGTCTCTTCTTTAACCTGTTCAGGATATCCGTAACGCCCTCAACAAGAAGCTCTTCCATATCTCCGTCGGTTACATTGTGCTCTTCTATCGCAACTGTCGAAAACCTGTCTGTCAGGTTCATCTCGGCTGCGGAAAGAACTACGCCCCGCAGACACCCTGCAGCACAGACAAATATCTCATGAGCTTCGGGCACAAGCATTCCGACATGTACTATCGTCCAGCCGCCTCGCGCGGGAACACTGTATTCAAGTCCTGTTTGTTTCAGCATTTTTCAACCTCTGTAAGTTCTTTGATCAGTTTATCTTTTACGTTGATTATCCGTGCTTTTTACATTATATGTTTATTGCAATATTATGTTAATTTCATACGGATACGCATTTAAGGATCTTATGCTTCTTCAAGTATTTTCAGTGCCAGATCCTTATATGCAAGAGCTTCGGGGCTGTCCGGAAAAGCTTCGGCGACTGTTTTCCCCTTCTCTGCGGCTTTTGCGATAAGAGGACTGTGTTCTATGATCCCTGTGATCCTTGTATTGAAATCTTCGGCAAGCTCCTCAACCTTTTCAAGCTCCCTCTCTACATCACGTTTGTTGAGGATTATTCCGCCGAGCTTTGCGTATCCGCGACCGTGGAAACTGTCAACAGCCATGGCGATATTGGCTGCTGCATGAATGGCCATGTTTTCACCTGAGGTTATCACATATACCGAATCGGCATAACCGCCTCTCATCGGCATCGTAAATCCTCCGCAGACAACGTCTCCGAGAACATCATAGAAAACAACATCAGGCTTATAGACGTCATAAGCACCTTTCTCGGCAAGCTTGTCGAAAGCGATAATTATCCCGCGTCCTGCACATCCTGTTCCGGGCTTGGGGCCCCCTGCTTCGACACACAGAGTCCCCGCAAAGCCTTCGGTCACCATTTCGCTCAGAGCGATGTTGTTCCCTTTTTCGCGTGAAAGGTCGAGGATAGTGCCTTCTATAGCTCCTCCCCGAAGGAGCGATGTTGAGTCCGCTTTGGGATCACAGCCGATCTGCATGACTTTCTTACCGCACAAAGCGAGTGCGGCAGCCATGTTGGCAACTGTAGTCGATTTTCCGATTCCGCCTTTACCGTAGATAGCAATTTTCTTCATTCCGGTCCCTTCCTTATTCGTTTTAACCTATTGTTCGCTTCGTTTTACGGGGATTATGTCCGTATATACACCGGCCGGTCCGTTTATGGTACCGATGACCGCATCTACCCCGTAAAATCTTCTCATATTTTCTTCTGTAATGACGTTTTTGATGTCGTCATAGACATATGATCCGTCCATCGCGATCATAAGCGCCTTATCGGCCCAGCGTACCGCATTGCCCGGGAAATGAGTGTTAAAAATGCATGTTATCCCGTCTTTTGACAGCCTGTCTATTGTTTCAAGAACAAGAAGCTGGTTCTGATAATCGAGGTTTGCTTCGGGCTCATCAAGGATCATGACCTTGGGATCGTTTACAATAGCCCGGGCAATGAGCACCATCTGGTACTGACCGCCGCTAAGGGCCATGCAGCTTTTGTTTGCGATACCCGTGAGTCCCATTTTCTCAATGACTTTTTCCGCAGCTTCTTTATCGGTCTTTCCGGGAAGCGAAAAGATTGAGATATTGCCGGCTCTTCCCATAAGTATCATGTCGTAGACGCTGATATCGGGCGGCAGGACTCTCTTCTGCGGTACATACGATAGCACTTTAAATAGCTTCTCGCTGCTTTGGGAACTGATGTCCGTGCCGTCTATCGTCGCAGTTCCTTTATCCCACTTAAGGAACCCGCACAGACAGCGAAGGAGTGTCGTCTTCCCTGCCCCGTTCTGACCCATGATCGCAAGCTTTTCTCCCGATTGCAGATCGAAGGAAATATCCGAAAGCAGGGGTTCGCCTTTTTTATCGTATGAAAAATAGCCGTGTTCTACAGTGAGTCTCATATGTTCTTGCCCCCTTTCCTTCTGAGCATCAGAATAAAGAAAGGTGCTCCGATGATCGCTGTGAGCACTGATATCGGGATCTCTTTTGGTGATATGGTCCTCGCAATTGTATCAACGATCATCATAAAGCCGGCTCCGACGCTTATCGATGAGGGGATGAGCTTTACATTATTACTTCCGAAAAGCATCCTGCAAAAATGAGGAACGATAAGGCCGACCCATCCCACCTGACCGCACATCGAAACACATGAGGCTGTGATCATTGTAGCTCCGACGATGCAGACCACGCGAAGGCGTTTGATGTTTACGCCCATGCTACGTGCTTCGTCCTCATCGAGAGGCAAAAGATTGGTTCTGTATCTGATGAGGAAAAAGAACAAGAGACAAATGATTATCGGCGGTGCTCCAAGTGCCAATGTACCGTATCCGGCAGAATCCATGCCTCCGAGGAGCCAGTAGGTGATCGCGGGAAGCTGCGATTCCGTATCGGCAGTGAATTTGACGAGTGAGATCAGTGCCGAGAACAGCGAACCGACCATGATACCTGCAAGTACCATGTTGATCCTGCCTTCGGGAGCAGCTTTTCCGAAAAGTGCCGTGATAACGACTGCGAGTATTCCGAAAGCCACGGCGAGAAGCTGGATCCCGGTCATGTTAAATCCGAGAAGCATTGCGAGAACCGCTCCGAAACCGGACCCCGAAGCAACTCCGAGTGTGTCGGGTGTAGCAAGGGGATTCGAAAAGAGACCCTGAAAGATCGCGCCGCTCACTGCCAGACCCGCGCCGGCCAGAGCCGCCAAAAGGAGTCTCGGAAGTCGCATAGATCGAACGACCACATCGTTCATTCCTGCCGCTTCCTGTCCGGAAAACAGTCTGCCGATCGCACCGAATACATCATCAAGACCGATACCGATACGTCCGACAGCCAGTCCGATGATAAGCACAACAAAAGGGAACAATATAAGCAAGACCTTCGATACGATACCGGGTCTGTCCTTTACATAAGCTTTAATCTTTTCAGCCATAAAAAAACCACCTTTATCCCTTGCTTGAAACTTCTCAAGGATACGGTGATCAAAAAAAGGAGACAGAAATAAAACCTTTCTGCTGACCTTTAATCCGTATCTTTCGCCTTAAGTGACGTTTCGGCGTCAGGGGGATGTGAATGTATGTATTTTGTATTGCCGACTTCCCCGGCTCATAAGACTACGGAGTTGTTACTCATGCCTTTTGATATGTGGCTTTGCAGGTAACGCCTTTAAGTCTTCCTATCGCGCCTGTCAGGGCATTGATCCTGTCCGAAGGTGCTACAACAGCAATCGCGATAATGTTGATACTTTTCTGAGGATACGGGATCCCCATTCTTCCGATCACATATTTGGCATACTCATGGAGAAGGCTGTTGAGCTCTTCCACGCTGTCAGGCTCCTCAACGATTATGCTGATCACGGCAACTCTGTCTTCCATATGAATTCCTTTCTTGCTCTGTCTCTCTGGGGTTTAACACTTGCATTGAAACAAAGGAAACAGGAGCATCGGTTTCACGATGCTCCTTTAATATACTATTGCTTTTCTGTTTTGTAAAGCGTTCTGTGATCTTATTCTTTGCTTGCGAAGATTGTTTTTTTTATTTGTTTATTTGCAGAATACAAACTTATCGATCTTGCAGAGCTCTCTGTTATCGAACGCATATGCCATCCAGTTCTTGCGTCCCGTCTCAACTCTGAAGTAAAGATCGTGTTTGCCGGATGTCGGAGGTATGATCACTTCGAGAACCGTGCTCACAGGTGAGATCTCGGCCTTTGCAACAGGCTCTGAGTCGGGGCTGTCAAAGTAGATGTTTATGATACCCTTCTGACCTACACCGATCTGATTGATCATGAGCTTCAAGTGATTACCGCACTCGTTTTCACCGAAATCAAATGTTTTGAACCCGATAACACTGCCGCCGCAAATATTGGAGATCGGTCTTGTAAACACATCGAGTTCTGTGATGAACGCACCGCCCGTGAGTACACATGCGGACTCTGCATATGTAACCTCAAAAGGTCTTAAGGAATCTGCAAATCCTCCGTGCGAAGTCATCTGTGCTTCAATGAAGGAACCGTCGGGATTCCTGAAGATCTTCTCCACACAGCCTTTTCTCGACATGATCGTGCCGTTCGTCATCTTGTGGTAGAAAATGTACCATTGATCCTTGATCTTGCAAAGAGAACCGTGGTCGTTTCCGCCCGGGAAATCCTTACCGCTGTCGATCAGCACACCCTTGTACTCAAAAGGTCCCATGGGGCTATTGGATGTTGCATAAACAAGCTGAGGACAGTTGCGGCTTGAATATATGAGATAATAAACTCCGTCGATCTTACGGGGTGAGCATGCCTCGAAGAACCTGAAAGGAGTAGCTACGGGGATGATGTCTTTCTTATAGGTGCCGGGGATGACAGTCCTCATGTCACTTGCGTCAAGCTCAACAACAAAGGAATGGAGGTATCCGCAGTAGCAATATACTCTTCCGTCATCGTCAACAAGTACACCGGGGTCGATGAAGATCCTTTCTGTCATATCTTTTATAGCGATCTCCCACTCAGTGCCCTGCTCCTCGTCTTTCTCAACATTGGGACGTACGGGATGGGGGATGTCGAACTCTTCTCTGTGCTCTTCCATATACTTGAGCTGTGCGCTTGTATCGTACTGTCCGAGAGTCTTAAAAGGTCCTTCGGGTCTGTCGCTTACCGCAACGCATCCATAAGCGCCTTCTATATAGCAGAAAAGGTAATACTTGCCGTCCTTGCAGACAACATCCGGAGCAAAGATATGATTGTTTGTCCAGGGTGTCTCGCTTTTGTGATCGCTGTCGTCACATGTATGGAACATATCACCGTGACATACCCAGTGCTCAAGATCGTCAACAGATGCCGACCATACTTTCATCTTGGTATCACAGAAATATTCTTCATGGGGTTTGTCGTGTGAGCCGTAGATGTAGACTCTGTCTCCGAAAACATGGGGTTCTCCGTCGGGGATATACTCCCAGCCCGGAAGGTAAGGATTAGGCATAAATAACCTCCTGCGATTAAATTAATTGCTATGTTTCAGGTGTCCTCAAGCAAAAGAAGGATCACGCTGATTAGAATTCTCACTCACTATAATAACAAAACGGTCGGAATAATCCAACCGTTTTGTTGCTTATCTAATGCTTATATTTTGACATCAAAGATACTTTATCAGTTCGTCTCTTACTCCGTCGAGTCTCTCGTCTATGATACCGAAATGCATTTGTTTGTACGACCATGCCGCTCTCCCTACATTGATCTCTTCAAACGCATCGTGGATCGCCTTGAACCAGAAGAGCTCGTCCTCGGGATCAGTATACATGATGCAGCCGTACTCACCACAGTAAAGCGGTACATTAAGCTTCTCGGCGAGTGCTACAGCCGAAGAAAAGCTGGCTGTGAAGTAATCCTTTCCGAATACCGGACTGTCCGATCCGCCGGGTACAAGGATACGGTTTGCTGCGACCCAATCCGGGAAATCATTTGCGAATTCCTTATTGATCTGCTCGTATGTCTTGTTCTTAATCGAGTACCTGTAATCCCTGGGCATCTCGCTGATCCAGTTGGCTCCCTGATGAGTGAAGATAAGCGGATCGTAGCAGTGGAATGTGTAAATGATATGATCGTCAAGCTGTATATCTAGATCGTTCAGTGACATATAGCTGTTGTTCCAGTAGCTTCCCACAACAATATCAGTCTCGGTCGTGATCTTTCTGATACGTCCGATGCAGATACGTGCGATCCTGTTCCATCTGTCGCTGTATGACTGCTCCGTGATCTCATTAAGAAGTTCAAATGCAACTCTTCCGGACAGATGCCCAAAACGTTTAGCAATCTCCTCCCACAGCCTGTAGAAACGATCCTGAAGATCGGCTTCATCAAAGAAGCCATACTCTCCGTAGCCCAAGTCAAAAGAAAAGCCGTATACTCTGTGAAGGTCAAGGATCACATTAAGACCATACTTAAAGCAAAGAGAAATAGCATCCTCTAGGCGCTTAAAGCCGCTCTCACGATAATTACCCTTCTGGTCTTCAAGAAGATGGTAATCAAAAGGAATCCTCACATGGTCAATACCCCATTTGGAGAAGATCTTAAAATCATCCTCCGTTATAAAGGTATCATACGTCTTTTCGGTATGGTCGTTTTGAGCGAACCAGCCTCCCAGATCGATACCCTTCTTGTAACCCTTCCAATCTCTCATAAGTATTATTCTCCTATTCTCGCCAAAAACCTAAACGAAGTATTAGGGGCTTCTCCGACTTATTTATTGTCTGTCGGAGTTATTATCATTACTGTTTATTTTCAGCAAAAAATTATGATCATTTTTTGTCAGTTCAGCTTTTTCCAAAAGATCGGGTCTGAGCCTTGCTGTTCTTTCAAGGGACTGTTCCCTGCGCCATTTTGCTATATTGGCGTGATGACCCGAAAGAAGTACTTCGGGAACGCTCATGCCCATAAAAACCTCGGGCCTTGTGTACTGCGGATATTCCAAAAGATTGCCTTCAAAGCTTTCTTCGCTTGCCGACTGATCGTTGGTGAGCACTCCGGGAACCATCCTTGAAACAGCATCCATGATGACGACTGCGGGAAGCTCCCCACCTGTCAGTACAAAATCACCTAGCGATATCGCGTCATCGGCTTCGAGTACGATCACTCTCTCATCGATACCTTCGTAGTGTCCGCACAAAAAGATCAGATCGTCATATTCAGCAAGTTCTTTTGCAATACTCTGGTCAAACTTCCTGCCCGAAGGAGTCATATATATGATCCTTCCTTTTTTGTCACTGCAAAGGCTTCTTGCGTGTTCACATGCACGGTAAACGGGATCTGCCATCATAACCATTCCTGCACCGCCGCCATACGGATAATCATCGACATGCAGATGTTTGTCTTGCGAAAAATCTCTGATATCGATAACATTTAGGTTTATAATTCCTCCCGATATTGCACGACCCGTAATGCTTGTGTTCATACATTCGCGAATCATGTCGGGAAATAGTGACAAAACTACAAAGTTCATAAACCCTTCTCCTAATGTGAACTATTATATCATACCTTTCAACAAATGAACAACAATGTTTTTTGAATTCAAATCAATTGATAAAACGCATTCTTTTGTTGATGGAATAAGGAGCTCTTTGCCGTTGTCTCTCTTAACGACATAGACATCATTAGCACATGATGTAAGTACATCCTCGAGTGTTCCCAAAACCGTTCCGTCATCATTTGTAACGGTAAATCCTAAAATGTCACATATATAATACTCGTCCTCGCCTAGCGGCAGGGCGTCTTCTCTCTCTATCAAAATATCGGCCGATCTGTACTTTTCGGCCTGTGTTCTGTCTTCAATCCCACTGAGCGTCGCGATAACCATGTTCTTAAAGAACTTGATCCCGCCGATCTCCATCTCTTTCTGCTCTTTGTGCGTATCTATGATGACCTTTTTGAGCTTTTTGAAACGTTCGGGGTCATCTGTAGTGGGAAATATTTTAACTTCCCCTCGAATTCCGTGTGGCGATGTTATAACACCGACTCTTAATCTGTCTTCCATGCAGTTCCTTTTCCCGGATCGATCATTATACTGTCGAAGAATATTTTACTTCGAAATATACTGATTAATAAAACTAATTAGACATTAAATTAACAATAACTCCAAAACCGTCAGACAAGAAAAATCCTGCCTGACGGTTCAGATAGATCAAACGATATCTACTACAACTTTCTTATCATCCTTAGCAGCTGCAGCTTTGGCAACGGTACGTATGGACTTTGCGATACGGCCCTGTTTTCCTATGACCTTTCCCATATCCTCCGGCGCAACCTTAAGCTCGATCACGATCGATTTATCGGTCTCTGTCTCGCTGACAACAACCTGCTCCGGGTGATCAACAAGCGATGTAGCAATGATCTTGATTAATTCCTTCACTGGCTATCACCTTCCTTGTTATTTTACGATGCCGGCCTTCTTGAAAAGCTTACCTACGATCTCTGTAGGCTGTGCACCGTTGTTAAGCCACTTCTTAGCTGCTTCTTCGTCGATCTTATAGTCCGAAGGTTCCTTATTGGGATCGTATGTACCGATCTCTTCGATGAATCTTCCGTCTCTGGGTGATCTCTCGTCTGCAACGATGATCCTGTAGAAAGGACTCTTCTTAGCACCCATTCTTCTAAGTCTGATCTTTACTGCCATTTCTTTCACCTCCTGAATCTGATTTATTCTTTTGAAACGCTTGAACGCCTCAAATTGCCTGCCATTTTTGCCTTAAGCAGTAGGCTTTTATAAATTGCCATAGGCTATTTACAAACTCATTTAATGCATATGTGACATCTCTCTCTTAGTCACACGTCAGAACCCAAACTTCTTTCCGAAAGGAAGCCTGAATCCTTTCTTTCCCTTACCTCCCATCATGCCGGTGAACTGTTTCATCATCTTGCGGGTTTCAAGGAACTGTTTTACCATCCTGTTGACATCAGCTATATCAACGCCGCTTCCTCTTGAGATCCTGTTCTTTCTGGAGGGATTGAGCAGATCGGGGTTAGCGCGCTCTGCCTTGGTCATCGAATTAATGATGGTCTCTACGGTTTTAAGGTTGTCCTCGGCTGCGTCGGTATCGACACCCTTAAGGTTCATGTTGCCCATTCCCATGCCGGGGAGCATCTCCATGATCTTGCCGAGACCACCCATCTTCTTCATGTTTTTTATCTGATCAAGGTAGTCGTTGAAATCAAATTCCTGCTTGCGGATCTTTTTCTCAAGCTCTTTTGCCTTCTCTTCATCGAACTGCTCCTGTGCTTTGTCGATAAGAGTAAGGATATCGCCCATTCCGAGGATACGGCTTGCCATACGGTCAGGATAAAACTCTTCGATGTCCGTGAGCTTCTCTCCGGTGCCGACGTAGAGGATCGGTCTGCCTGTAACCGCTTTGATTGAAAGCGCCGCACCGCCTCTTGTATCGCCGTCAAGCTTAGTGAGGATAACGCCTGTGACCGTGAGCTTGTTGTTAAATGCTTCGGCAACATTGACCGCGTCCTGACCTGTCATGGAATCGACAGTTAGTATCGTATGGTCTATGGAAAGCTTTTCCTTGACAGTTACGAGCTCATTCATCATCTCTTCGTCGATGTGAAGACGACCGGCTGTATCTATGATCACTACATTCTGACCGTTCTGCGATGCATGAGAAAGAGCTGCCTTAACGATATCTACAGGCGGATGATTTGTCCCCATGGAGAAGCAGTCAACTCCGACCTTGCCTGCATTGATCTGCAGCTGCTCGATGGCTGCGGGACGGTAGATATCACATGCTACAAGCAGGGGCTTACGTCCCTGTGATTTAAACTTACCGGCCAGCTTGGCTGCCATCGTGGTCTTACCTGCACCCTGAAGACCGCACATCATGATGGTCGTGATCTCGTTCGCGGGTTTGAGCTCGATCCTTGTGATCTCGTCACCCATGAGCTTCTTCATCTCGTCGTTGACGATCTTGATGACCATCTGTCCGGGAGTCAGCGAATTAAGTACATCCGTACCGACTGCTCTCTCAGTAGTCGAAGCTATGAAACTCTTAACAACCTTGAAGCTTACATCAGCTTCAAGAAGTGCCATCTTTACTTCTCTCATGGCTTCCTTGACATCGGACTCGGAAAGACGTCCTTTGCCGCGCAGCTTATCAAACACTTTTTGCAGTTTTTCGCTTAAGCTGTCAAATGCCATCTGTTAACTCCTTTTGCCGGGTATCGTACTGTCAGGATATTATCTTCCTGATCTCTTCGATACCTGCTTTTATCTCTTTTAAACGCATATCTGACAGGTCTTTATCTGCTTTGCTCCCTTCGGAACCGAAAAGCTCTTTTTCTATCTTGTCGAGCTCATTGTTGATAATGTCATAACCCTCGACAAGCCTGAGTACTTCATCGATCTTTTTGAGCTTTTCATGCGACCTGATAAGAACATCCCTGACACCCTGACGGCTGAGCCCCGTTTCGGCTGCCGTTTCACCGAGTGACATATCGTAGACGACGTATGATTCGACAATCTTCTTGGACTTTTCACTGAGAAGTCCGCCGTAACGGTCATAAAGCCTTGATAATTCTATGAATTCGAGTATTCTTTCGTCGCCGTCGTTCTTCATGTCTTATCTTTCACGGATACGCGTCCGATTAATTGCTTCAAAATACAGCCTGATACCTGTAAAGTATTTTTCTTTACAGGTGAATAATTTACAGCAAGAGAAGCCATATGTCAAGCATATTTTATGTATTTTTATATCTTTTCTATATTTGTTTATTTTCTGATACTCACTTTAAAAATAGATATAAAAATGTCTTTAGCGCGATTGTTTATAAAGTCAAAGCCGGATAAAAATCTATCCGGCTTTGTAATATGATGCATTCTTTGTCGTCTTTATTGTTCCTGTGACAATGAAATATGTTTCTGCATATACAACTGTGCTTGATTATGCCTTGTTCTGCGCATCGACAAGTCTCTCACCGCCGTACATCTTACGAAGCTTCGGCTTCTCGATCTTCCCGGTAGGATTACGGGGGATCGTTGTAAAGATGACTTCATGAGGTCTCTTGTAACGGGGAAGCTTGAGGCAGTACTCATCTACTTCTTCTTTTGTGAGCGTAAAGCCTTCCTTTACTTCAATGATAGCAGCTGTTGTCTCACCGAGACGCTTGTCGGGAACACCGATGACAGCAACGTCCTTAACGGCATTATGCGTACGAATAAAGTCTTCGATCTGCACAGGGTAGATGTTCTCACCGCCTGAGATAACGACATCCTTCTTTCTGTCAACAAGGAAGATGAATCCGTCCTCGTCTTCCATCGCCATATCCCCTGTGTAAAGCCAGCCTTCCTTGTCAAGGACTTCATCGGTTGACTTGGGATCGTTATAGTAGCAGATCATGACGCCGGGACCCTTAACCGCGAGTTCTCCGACTTCGCCTCTCTTGACGGGGTTGCGCTTCTCATCGACGATCTTCGTCTCCCAGCCGTAGCCTGCTTTTCCGATAGCGCCGACCTTGTCGAAGTTACCGAGCCCGAGGTGAACGCAGCCGGGCCCGATAGACTCGGAAAGACCGTAGTTTGTATCATAGTCATGATTCGGGAAGATCGTTCTCCAACGCTTGATAAGACTCGGAGGAACGGGCTGTGCACCGATGTGCATAAGTCTCCATCCCGAAAGATCGTAATCTTTGAGGTTGATGTCTCCCCTGTCGATGGCATCAAGGATATCCTGCGCCCACGGAACAAGGAGCCAGACGATGGTACAATGCTCGTCCGAAGCGGCTTTAATAATGACATCGGGCTTGGTACCCTTGAGAAGAACAGCCTTTCCTCCAACAAGGAAGCTTCCGAACCAGTGCATCTTCGCGCCTGTATGATAAAGAGGCGGGATGCACAGGAAGATGTCGTCATGAGTCTGCTTATGATGATTCTGCTCGCAACGGCAGCTGTGCATGAGCGCTCTGTGCTTATGAAGGATAGCCTTGGGGAAACCTGTGGTTCCGGACGAGAAATAGATGGCTGCAAAATCGTCCTCTGTAATATCTCTTTTTTCAAAATGACTTGAGCAGTTAGCCGTAAGTGAAACATAATCCTCGGCAAATGAAGGGCAGTTACTTCCGACATAATAAAGAAGTCTCTTCTTTGAGATCTCGTCTGCGATCTCCTCGACACGGCCGATAAATTCAGGTCCGAAAACAAGAACATCAACCTCGGCAAGATCAAGGCAATACTTGATCTCGTCCGATGCGTAACGGAAGTTGAGAGGAACGGCGAGTGCACCTGTCTTTAAGATACCGAAGTAGATGGGAAGCCATTCAAGGCAGTTCATAAGAAGGATCGCAACCTTGTCACCCTTCTTAACTCCTCTTGAAACAAGAAGATTTGCAAATCTGTTTGCCTTCTCCTCAAAAACCTTCCAAGTGATCTCACGTCTGAAATGTACAAGCGGATCGGATTCGATCAGTTCATACTCTTTCCATGTGACTCTCTTCTTCTCTTTAACTTCGGGATTGATCTCTATAAGAGCTGTTTCTTCTCCGAATTTTTGGACATTCTCTTCCAATACATCAACAATAGTCATAAGAATTATCTCCTAAAACGTAATAAGGAAGCTGTAATCACAGCTTCCTTACTATATCACTTTAACGCGTCAAAATCAAGTGTATGCATAATTTACAAATTTTCTAAACGAAAACTTTATATCGGGAATTTGAACATCATCATAATACAAACTTTCTGACGGTTTTAAGTAATCTATCTTATCCATATATTTTATCAAGGGTTCTATATATCCTCTTGGTATATCGTATTCTCTAATATAATAATTCAGACTATTATCATAATATACAAATTGGATTTTTGCATTTAAACTGTATCCCAGCCCTTTTTGGGTAATGATTTTTTCGTGAAGATCATAAAATGCTGCTTTTTTAACAATATCTTCCGGATCATTATTCATTCTCACTATATAGTTCTTGATCAATAAAGGATCGTCTTTATCTTGTATTTCAGCTCTGACTGTCATATATTGCGTATCATTGTAATCAGGAATATAGTCTTTAATTCCAAACACATCCGATACTGTTATAGTACACAACGCTAACGCAACAAGAAAAACAGGTATCACTTGAAATCTTATCTGTTTGAATACATTAAATCTCTTGTATATGATCATCTCAGCAATTATGTATAACATTAGTGCAAAGAAGATGAACATAGAACAGATAACTGTATTTTTAACTGAAGTATCATTAATATAATATGTCGAAGTGATACCTAACAAAGTTGTCAGGAAAGCAGATAAACTGATTGAAAAACCCCATTTAAAAATATATCTGCATGACTTAAAGGCAACTATTTCACCGGAAACTTCACTTTTCCTTTTCCTGTAAAGAATATAAGCCAAAATGATCATTAATGATCCACATATCAGCTCAATAGGCAATACTTTTTCTATTCCTATAAAACCATAGCTTTCTGTTACATAATTGAAACTAAAATTATATGAGATGCATACACGAACCGGAGATAAAATCATCAACCATCCCTTTGGTGCACTTATAACGCCAGTAACATTCAAAAGATTACAAATAATTGTATTAGCAATAAAGAACATTAATTCCGCATAACAGAACAAAATGGCTGTCATGGATAACACAGAAACAATATTGCTGAACAACATTATCATAAGGATGGTAAAAGCATATATATAAAAGCTTTCACAACAGAGCATCCCAAACAATTTCATTATCGTGGCTCCATGTGGAGCTCCTTGCATACTACTGATGATTATTGTTGAAAGTGTAACAATAAACAACGAACCGATTATCAGAACAAAACCTGTAATGCCCATTACGGAAAAAAGTTTTGTTCTAGTGTACGGCAGATGATGAAAAAATGCAGTTGCTTTTTCTTTTGTTAAATAATCAAATGTTCTTATAGCTATAATTATACAAAAAGGAATGATCAAATATCTTAATTCATCAATCGATGTCAAATAATGCATATTCCCGGACAATGAGTTATTTATCAAAGCAGTTAAAGGAATAATCCAAAGCATTACGAATGTAAAAATACTCCATATAATGCTTGTATGCTTTACTGTGTACCCAACGAGCGACATTATACTGCATCCATTATTCTTCTTAGCTCTCAGTTTCCCTTCCAATTGTATTTCCCCCTTTGCTATCCCTTATAAATGTTATGAGTTTTTCTTTGTCGAAATTCAAATAAACAAGCTCGTTAGTTACTTCCTTGAATTTTTCAAACAGCATGTTTGTGTGAGTTTCGGCCATTTCGGCAGCATTCGAAGCAAACGACCCTTTCCCCGCAACAGAATATAGATAACCCTCCGATTCGAGTTCTCTGTATGCTCTTGCTATCGTGTTGGGGTTGATCGCAGTTTTTACTGCCAGCTCACGCACCGATTCAAGCTTTTGATCCGGTTTAATGATCCCAGCCATCATCAACCGTTTGATCTCATCCTTAATTTGTCGGTAGATAGGCCGTGAATCTCTGTAATTAATGTTAATCAAGCGCTACCTCCTTTGTGATTATTCATAATATCCGGTACTTTTAGGTAAATCATTGTATGTTTCCATTTGATCCAGATATTTCTCTACGTATTCGATAGGAACATAATACTGTCGGGTTATATTTGACCCGTCTTTAAGGCTATACCAGATATGCACCATGTTTTCGTAGTCTTCCGTAGCTTTGTCCGAAATAAAATACTTGTTGTAACCTGTCCTTTTATATGTAAATGTGTCAGGATCATCTGCTATGATGTTTTTGTGCATTTCGAGGAATGCATCTATCTTCTCATATTCCGATAACTTACCACTATTGAGATTGATAAAGAAATATGATCCAAATTTGCTTGTATATGTTTCGTTAATCCCAAGATTTACATTTACGTTTACGCTTTCTATATCATCCTTGTCGGGAACATAACGTGATATACCAAATACGTCAAACAACAGCATAAGCGCTATCAAAATACTTACAGCTACAGGTATCAGTATTTCAAATCTCAGTTTATAGAACACGTTAAACTTCTTACAAATTATCATTTCTGCTATAACGTATGACAAAACAACAAAGAAGATATAAAGCAAGGTTTGAACGATATAGAGAGTTGACTGCATTTCGATACTTCCTGTAACGGCATCACCGAGGAAGAATGTAAGAAATGCACCAAAACTGAAGGCAAAACCCCATTTGAATACAAGTCTGAAAGAATTGAAGGCTATAATCTCGCCGGATCTTTCACTCTTTCTGTACTTGTAAAGTAAGAAAGCAGCAACTATCATCAGAGCTCCTACCACTAGATCCTCAGTTATGGTTAAAGCAAGGTTTGTAAAACTATAACCACTTTCATTGTTTATCCAATAATCAGTTGATATGTATATGCTTGTCGCCATTGATACCGGAGAGAGAAACTGGAAAAATCCTCTGGGAAATATAAAGTTATTTATAACCGACGTATGCAGGTTAGAAAACAGTGAACTGTAAATGCTTGTAATCACTTCCGCATAGAAAAACAATATACCGGTCATAGCATATCCGGAAACTTTTGTACCGAAAATGATAGCTATCAGTATTGTAAAGCTGTATAAATATATGCATTCGCAGCAAAGAATCAAAAACCATTCGATCATAAAAACAACAACGTTGTATCCTTTAGCTGCGGCAATGATAGCACTCGCTACTCCAACCAGAAACAACGGAATCATTATGAGCAGGAATCCCGAAACAGCATTTACAACAAAAAGCTTTGTCCTTGTATAGGGCAGCGAATGAAAGAATGTAGTCGATTTCTCTTTCATGAGATAACCGAACAGTTTCATGGCCATAAGAACACACACAGGTATAACCAGAATTTTAGCAATTTCAAACGGTGCATCTAAGTTTAAATATTTACGACCATAGATCATATCAAAAGTAAGAGATACAGGAATAAGCCAGCTCAGGAAGAAAAGCTCAGCTGCCCATATCGGCCATGTTTTTTTGACATTATTTATAATGAGCGCTTTGGCTCCGGGTGCTTTCCATGTATCAGATGATAATATCTTTGATTCCATAGTCTTCGCCTCCAAGTTCATAAATAAAGATCTCCTCAAGGGTTAAAGGAATAACGTCTAAGATCACCGGCTGGAATGATCTGAACACATCTTCTATCATTTTTGCTTCGCCGCGGATTATGTACGTATATACCGAAGCGTTGTTCTGTACATGAAGGATATCGAGCTTGTCCTTAAGCTCGGGTGCTTCACCGTTATAGACAACCTGATACTTGACAACACTGCCCTGAAGGGATGAAAGACTCTTCTCGAGCATCATTTTGCCCTTGTTCAGAATGCCGACCGTATCACACACATCCTCAAGCTCTCTGAGGTTGTGCGATGATACAAGCACTGTAGTGCTTCTCTCTGCAACATCCTGAAGGAGCAGGCTCCAAACCTGTCTTCTCATAACGGGATCAAGTCCGTCCACTGGCTCATCGAGGATGATGATCTCGGGATTACAGCAGATCGTAAGCCAGAAAGCTGCCTGCTTCTGCATACCCTTTGAAAGTTTACAGATGGGCTTATTAATGTTTATGGATGAAAAGACTTCCTTAAGCTTCTCAAAACGCTCCATATCAAAATCCTTGTATACATTCCTGTAGAACTTCATCATCTGTTTCACGCTTGCTCTGTTGATAAAGAACAATTCGTCGGGAATATATGAGATCTTCTCTTTGATCTTGGGATTCTCATAAACGGGTTCGTTATTGATACGAACCTCTCCCTTGTCTGCCTTGTATACACCTGTAAGGTGCTTAATGATCGTTGACTTTCCCGCTCCGTTCGGACCGACAAGTCCGTAAACACTGCCTTTCTCTACAGTCAGGCTAATACCGTCAAGCGCTTTTAAACCGTCAAAAGACTTTTCTACATTTTCTACTCTGATCAATGTGGTACCTCCTTTTTTTGCTCCCTTAATATTTTCGTAATGAATGAGAAATTGAATCGTCATAGTGTACTATCACTACTAGTACAGTTATAACACATCTGTTGTTTTTGTCAAGTGGAAAATTGTAATTTCGGAGGGGGACTTATGTACTCTAAACACATAAAAAGAAGACTTGAAAACAAGCCTCAAGTCTTCCATGAAAAAACTATAGATCAGATTGTTACTTTGTTGCAGCTTCTGTAACAGCTTCCGGCGCAGGCTCAGGCGGTGTGCAGAAGCACTCTTTAGCCAGACGTACAAGGTCTTCATCGAGCTTGCCCTCTCTCACCATCGCCTCAAGGATTGAGAAGATCTTCTCATTGCTGAGAGACTCCTTGCGGTAAGGTCTGTCGCTTGACGAAAGCGAGTCGAAAACATCCATGATCGTAAGGATCCGAACTTCGACAGGAAGATCATCAGCCGTAAGATGCTTGGGATAACCTGAGCCGTCAAGGTATTCATGGTGAGCCGCAGCAATGAATTTAACACGCTTATACTTGTCACCGAAAGTGATCTGCGACAGGATCTTATCCGTATATTCAACGTGCTGCTCGATGATGTGACGTTCTTCTGCCGAAAGCGTACCTTTACGGATACGAAGCATATTAAGCTCGTCCTCGGTCACAAGATCCACCTTGTCATCGCCCCGGCCGTAGGAAAGACCTTCAAGGGAATTGACCTTTTCAAGCATATCATCCGGCAGGAATCCTGCTGTATTGACTTTCTTGATAAACTCCATATTCTCATGGAGGCTTGCAACCTGCTCATCAAAAGCTGCTTTATCGATCTGTCCGCCGGCAGCTTCTGTCTTAAGGATCTGTTCTATGAGCTTAAAGCGCATCTCCATGATCGGAAGCCTGTCGGAAAGACGGTCGGCCTTGTTCATTACATGAAGAGGAGTGATCATCTTGCCGACATCGTGAAGCTTCGCAGCCATGACAAGCTCTTCGCGGTCATCATTCGAAATATCGTAAGGAACCTTATTCTCAAGGAAAAGATTCTGGAGGTATCTGCAGAATCTGTCGCAGTAATCCGCAACATGCATCGTATGGTTGGCATTATAGGGAGTGCGTGAGTCTATTGCGGTAACCATCGCACCCACGAAGGAATTCAACAGATCCTTGAGTTCTCGGATCATAAGCATGTTCGAGAGCGAAATGGCTGCCTGGGAAGCAAGTGACGATGTGATGAACTCGTTATTCTCACTGAAGTTGCAGACATCACCGTTTATATCGAGCGCATTTATGAGCTGCAGGACACCGATCACCTTGCCGTCGTGATTCTCGAGCGGAATGACAAGCATCGAACGTGTTCTGTATCCGGTCATCTTGTCATATTCACGCGGACCCTTCCAGTTGAATCGTTCATTGGTATATACATCATCGACGTTTATGGTCTCTTTATGCAACGCACAATAAGCGCAGACATACTGTTCTTCAAGCTTGACAGGAGGCATATTGATCGGCTCACCGTTACCGCCCATATAAACGTTCATGGTATTGTTACGCATGATCATGAAGTGCAGCTTGCCCTCATTGAAGATGTAAAGCGTACCGGCATCGCAGTTCGCGATCTCCATGGCCTCACCGATGATGTTCTCAAGGAGCTTGGCGTAATCCTTCTGTATGGTAAGCTCACGACCGATCTCGAGGATCCTCTCCATGTCGTCCGTAACTTCCATATTGATACGGTTGCGCATGTGGAAAGGATAAAGACAGTTCTTAATGAGGTAGTTATACGACTTCATCAGTCTTTCATCATCACCGACCTCAATGAGCACCGAAGGCTTGTTCTTTATGAGCTGTCTGTAGTTAAGGATCGACCAGTCGATACTGCCGGTTCCGATCGCCATGTGCGAATCCTGATCCTTGTGATTGTCATTGGCATGGATATGCTTGATATAAGGAGCAAGCTCGTCAACCCATTCCTTAACCGAAAGATCCCAAAGATATGCATGTGCTATATCAAAACAGATACCGAATCTAGGCTCGTCCCTTAAGTTCTCGGCTAACCTTCTGATAAGCTCCGGCGTATCGTCGTACATGTTCTCGACATATATTTCGAGCGCGGGGAAATCATCAAGAAGCTGCTTGTAAAAAGCAGTCATATCCTTGACCCATTTATCTCTGTACGGAAGGCTCTTAAATCCGACTATATAATTCGTATGGAAAATAACGGCACGACACTCAAGTCTGACCGCAGTTTCGCAGCTAAGATAAACTCTCTTGATGCTTGCTTCCCTGATCGCCGGATCCGGAGAATTGAGCACGATATCATAGAAGACGCCATGAAAGGTATCCTTTGTTCTGTCTCTGTCGAGTGCCAGATACTTTTGTATCGTGGCCTCGTATTCTTCCTTATCCTCGATAAGTGACGGATCAAAGAAATCATTGTATTCAAATACCGCATTAAGCTCTTTGGCAATACGTGCCCACTTCTCAACATCATTTCTGTTGGGAATGATATGAAGCTGGTTCATTTACTCCTCCTCTTTACTATCATTCTACCGAAACTTCTTCAGGCTCAACAATACCGACGACGTTATAAACCATGATACTCTTAGACTTACCCTTAAGAGGGATAGCACCGATCTCTTCTACCGTAAGTCTTCCGTCGAGACGTCTTAATACCTCTTCACTGATAAGGAGCTGTCCTGCCTTGGCATTCGACTCAAGACGCGACGAAGTGTTGACCGTATCACCGATAGCCGTGTAGTCCATTCGGAATTCACAACCGATATTACCGATGACTGCCTCACCGCAGTTTACACCGATACCGAAGTTGATGGTACGTCCGTATTTCTCCATCAGAGTTTCCTGAAGCTTCTGTCCGCTCTGAAGGATGTCCCAACCTGTATGTACAGCGCGGTATACATAGTCATCGAGATCGAAAGGCGAGTTAAATACCGCCATACATGCATCACCGATGAACTTGTCGATCGTACCCTTGTTCTTGAAGACGGCATCCGTAACTACCGCAAAGTACTCGTTAAGGATATTAACGACTTCTTCAGGACTTAAGTTCTCCGACATTGTTGTAAAACCACGAATATCAATGAATAAAACAGCGATGTCTTTGTTGCGTCCACCAAGGTTGAGCACGAAATCACCCTGACCTGCTACCTCATCAACAATCTGAGGTGCAACATACATCTTAAAGGCATTTTGAATGCTCCTCTTAGCAGATCTTGCTTTTACGTAATGGTGAATTACCATACCTATATACGAAAGTATGATAGAAAGCATAAACGAAAACTGACTTATTACAGTTCCGTCATCATATAATGTTTTACCAAGTAACAGATTTGCACCGATAAAGAACACAGCGATTATAGCGTCAATCTGTAACGGGCAGAAGCACATTACGAAGAATATAAGTGCTGCTACCAATCCATAGATAATACCTAAAAGGATATAACTTGCATCGGTCTGGAATGCATGATCGTTCATCGCCTCGATAATATTTGCATGCACTTCGACACCATACATTGTAGCTGTATGATCTGAAGGGACAAAGAAATCGTCCTGTAATCCGTTAGCATATCCACCGATTAAAACAATTTGATTTTTAAAGTATCTTGAATCCACATCACCGTTGTAGACATCTATAAGGGATACACGAGACACTTCTCCTCGTCCGCCTGAGTAAGAAAATCTGAATTGCCTGTGCTCATATTTAGTAAAATCTATCGATTCCAATCCGTTTTTTTCGTTATACAGTTTGTACGCAGCATAAGCAAAACTGTCCCCAGTAAATTCTTTCCTTGTAAAACAGGGGATGAATGTTCTGATATATTTGTCGTATACAGGGGAATTATTCGTAAAGCCTTTTATAGGATTAATTGCTTCAAGTTCTGGATAAAGATCTCCTACTTTTACAATTTTGGCTGAGTCAAGCTCTTTTTTACCTGTACTGTCAGTAATAATTTCATCATCAAACTCAATCCTTGTTCCGAAAACAATATTACCGCATTTTTTTGCAAACTCAGCAAAAGATTTGTCGGATTCCACATCGCGATTTCCGGTAAAAACAATATCAAATGCAACTACAGCAGGTTGAGCATCATCACTGTAGATATTTCTGAGAACTTTTTCATAGATATCCCTGGTATAAAAATTCGGATGCCCAAGTTGATTCATGGTCTCCTCGTCGATCGCAATAATAGTCATGGGAATATCGAAAGGCCTATCATTCATATATGCGAGGTCAAAAATATAATTATCAATTACCTGGAAAATACCGAAATACTCAACGGTGAATATAGTAACCAGAATACCCAAAGAAATAAGAATTCGTCTAAGTAACGATTCCTTTTTTACCTTAAAATCAAACTTCATACTTTTCCCCTTCTCCCGAACAATTATACGTATTTGCCATTTTTCAATTACAGCCAAACTTTATTATATATCAAATACTATCCTTTCGCAAATATGATTTTTTGCATATAGTTCACTCTATTACTAGTAAAAAATCTCTATTTATAACTCCTAATGTTTTTTTTGTCATGTACAGATTATAAACGGGCGCACGTAAAACACTTCCGGGCCCGTGTCGGGTCTCGCTACTTAACGAACGCAAGACTTTGTCGCAGCGTGAGTTTAGTAGCGTAAGGGGTACCCGACCCGGAGCGAAAGCGTGCGCCGGAAGTGTTTTACGTGACAGCCCGTTATTTTGCTTTTTACATCTATAATTTTACTATATAAAAAGTGCCTCGCCATATAGACGAGGCACTCTATTAACACATAATGTTATTTGTTTTTTTTGATCAGCACTTTCCGTTATCGAAAGCTTCCTGAACAGCAACTGCTACAGCTACCGTAGCTCCAACCATGGGGTTGTTACCCATTCCGATGAGACCCATCATCTCAACGTGAGCGGGAACTGACGAAGAACCTGCGAACTGAGCATCACTGTGCATACGTCCCATTGTATCTGTCATACCGTAGGAAGCAGGACCTGCTGCCATGTTATCGGGATGAAGTGTACGACCTGTGCCGCCGCCCGATGCTACCGAGAAGTACTTCTTGCCCTTCTCGTTGCACTCTTTCTTGTATGTACCAGCAACGGGATGCTGGAAACGTGTGGGATTGGTTGAGTTACCGGTGATGGAAACGTCAACGCCTTCCTTCCACATGATTGCAACGCCTTCTGTAACGTCGTCTGCGCCGTAGCAGTTAACCTTGGCACGAGGGCCGTTAGAGTATGCTGTACGCTTGATCTCTTTAACTTCGCCCGAGAAGTAGTCCATCTCTGTCTCTACGAATGTGAATCCGTTGATACGGGAAATGATCTGAGCTGCGTCTTTTCCGAGACCGTTAAGGATAACCCTGAGGGGCTTCTTACGTACGCGGTTAGCCTTCTCAGCGATACCGATAGCGCCCTCTGCAGCTGCGAATGACTCGTGACCTGCAAGGAAGCAGAAGCAATCTGTCTCCTCTTCAAGGAGCATCTTGCCGAGGTTACCGTGTCCGAGACCTACCTTACGGTGATCAGCAACCGAACCGGGGATACAGAAAGCCTGAAGGCCTTCGCCGATAGCTGCGGATGCGTCTGCTGCTCTCTTGCAACCCTTCTTGATCGCGATAGCAGCACCTACTGTATATGCCCAGCATGCATTCTCAAAGCAGATGGGCTGGATCTTCTTAACAAGCGCATAAACGTCGATACCGGCGTTCTTGCAGATGGTTTCGCATTCCTCGATAGAGGAGATGCCATACTGTGAAATGACCTTGTTGATCTGGTCAATTCTTCTCTCATATGATTCAAATAAAGCCATGGTATAATCTCCTTCCTATCATTCTTTTCTGGGATCGATGATCTTAACTGCATCATCAACACGACCATACTGTCCCTTAGCCTTTTCCCAAGCTGTAGTGGGATCGTCGCCCTTCTTGATGAAGTCTGTCATCTTTCCGAGGCTGACAAACTGGTAACCGATGATCTCGTCATTTGCATCAAGAGCGATGCCTGTAACATAGCCCTCTGCCATCTCGAGATATCTGGGACCCTTCTTAAGTGTTCCGTACATTGTACCAACCTGGCTTCTGAGACCCTTTCCAAGGTCCTCAAGGCCTGCACCTACGGGAAGACCGTCATCAGAGAATGCGGACTGTGTACGACCGTAGATGATCTGGAGAGCGAGCTCTCTCATAGCTGTATTGATAGCGTCACAAACAAGATCAGAGTTCATAGCTTCGAGAACTGTCTTGCCGGGAAGGATCTCTGCTGCCATAGCAGCGGAGTGTGTCATACCCGAGCAGCCGATCGTCTCAACGAGCGCCTCCTGGATAACTCCGTCCTTTACATTGAGGGAAAGCTTGCATGCGCCCTGCTGAGGTGCACACCAGCCGATACCGTGTGTAAAGCCGTTGATCTCTTCAACCTTCTTGACCTTGGTCCACTTTCCTTCCTGAGGAATAGGAGCAGGATCATGCTTTGCGCCTTTGGCAACGGGGCACATCATTTCAACTTCGTGAGTATAGATCATGTTGAAACTCCTTTCGTTTCTTTTGTTTTTATCTTGAACCAGACCTGCAAAAAACAGCCGGGTCTCGTTAACCGGGTGATATTTTCTCACATTTCTTTACAAATGTAAAGAGCGCCAAACATTCTAGTTCGGTCAATTTCGTCTGTATTTGTCATCTAACCTTCGGACAAAAAGCTATTGTTGACAGGCTTATGTATTTACAAAAAACATCAGCTCTTGGTGTATTTGAGCAATGTACGTATCAGCTCACTGTTGTTGATGGGCTTTGTGAGATGATCGTTCATACCACAGGCTATCGCGCGCTGTTTATCTTCCTCGAAAGCGTTCGCCGTCATCGCGATTATAGGGATGTTCTTAAGCTTCTTGTTTGAGAGATGTCTGATCTCGGAAGTCGCTTTATAACCATCCATGTAAGGCATCTGGATATCCATAAGGATAACGTCGTAGGGATTCTTTTTATTCTCGATGACTTTTGAAACCGCAACAGATCCGTCTTCCGCCTCGTGTACGATGATCCCTTCGCTATCGAGTATGTCTTTCGCGATCTCACGGTTAAGCTCATTATCCTCAACAAGCAGAACCTTAAGTCCTTTGAGTGAATTCTTGTCGATCTCCTCTTCTTTAACGAGCTTTTCGGGGATCGCTTCGCTGTTTCTGAATGAGAAACGCATCGTAACGGTGGTACCGACATTCAGTTCGCTGTCTATGGTGATAGTTCCGTTCATCATCTTGACGAGCTCCTGCGTGATCGCCATACCCAGCCCTGTGCCCTGGATGCCGGAAACTGTAGTCGATTTCTCACGGCTGAAAGACTCAAAAACATGTTCAATAAAGTCCTTGCTCATGCCGATACCGTTATCCGAAACCTTCATCACAAAAGAAGTGTATCCCGGCTTCATCGATAACACTTTGTTTATGGAAAAGACTATCGTACCGCCGGGTTTTGTGTATTTTATCGAGTTGCCGATAACGTTTATAAGAACCTGGGAAATCCTCAGCCCGTCCGCATATACATTAGTGTTTTTAAGACCTCTGAACTTTTTGATGAGTTTAAGGCCGTTGTTCTCGGCATTTTCCCTGACTATCGAAAGAATTGAATCGGCAAGCTTCTCCATGCTCACGCTGTTCTCTTCGATGGTGACCTTTCCGCTCTCGATCCTGGCCATATCAAGCACATCGTTAATGAGCGCAACAAGATGTTTGCCCGAGATGTTGATCTTATCGAGACATTCCTTTGTCTTTTCCTTGTCGTCGATATATTTGAGCGCCATGCTCGCGAATCCCATGATCGCGTTCATGGGCGTTCTTATATCGTGCGACATGTTGAAAAGGAACGAGCTCTTGGCATTGTTGGCAGCTTCGGCACGCGCTTTGGCTTCCTCGAGCTGAAGCTGACGTTCGTTTTCACGCCTGATCTCGAGGTCCTTGTTTGCAAAAGCAAGGGCAACAGCCTTGGGGACACGGTCATTTCCGACCTTAACGAACTTCATCTCGCAGTACTGGGGATTGCCGTAGTTTGAGGATCTGAAATTGACTGTAAATGACTTCTGGTCCGTGAGTTTAGAGATGATGTTTGATATGGAGCCCGAAGCCCTCATCATCTCCTTGTCATCCTCATAGATGTACTTGGTTATATAGAGCTCATAAGCATCCGAATAACGTATGCCACGTCTGAAGATACCTCCGAGATCGCGCTCGAAGTCATCGTTCATCGAGTAGGTTGTAAGCTTGTCAGTGGTAAGATCCACAAAATAAACGGACGAGTACTCACTTGCGAGTATCTCGATGATCTGATGGTTGCGGCGAAGCTCTTCTTCTCTGCGAACACGTTCGTGATCCTTCTCGTCCATTTCGAGCTGATCGATCCTGGCCTTGCGGAGCATGCCTTCGATAGTATTGCGCTGTTCGAGCTCGTGACGCATCTCTTCATCGATGTTTCGTACACCGCATGTGACTATATGATCGTTTGTTTCAGAATAATTACGGATGATCTTGACCTGATAATACTTTACCGAACCTTCGATCGAAGCACGGAACGTAAATACGTAGATAGGTCCGAGCGACAGCTCGGAAATGATGGTTTCCTTGCCAAGCCTGAAAATGAACTTCTCTCTGTCTCCGGCAAACACGCACATCTCGGCGAATATCCTGACACGCTCTGTAAAGCTGACCCTTTCGGTGCGGATCCTGTAATCATGAAAAATATCGTTGGCCCGGACGGTCATGGATTCTTCCGTATCAAGGTTGACATAAGAAACAAGTCCGAAATCAACGGAAAGCGAGCTGATGATGATATCCTTGAAGTCATTGGCCTTTTCGGTGATAACGGTGCTTGTCTCATCTTTAAGGGCGACTATGGCGCAGACGTTGCCCTGCTCTTCATACATGCAGAATGTAACTTCGAAGTACTGGTCATTACAATCGATATCAATGGCGTGAATATGCTTGACGGTTTTGTGTCTTCCTTCCGAGAATTCTTTCCTGAGTCTTTCGGGTGCGGCAAAAGCAGCCACACTTTCCGAATCGGAAACTTTGTGACGTTCGAGATATGAATCTATGTATCCGGTATATGATGTTCCGCTGACATCGCGGGTGATGATCGTGAAACCGTCCGGACCCTTCGCGTAGAGGCCTTCGACCATCAGATCTTTGGTCAGATCGCACACGAAATAACCGATACAGTCTGAAAAGACCGTATCGATGAGTCCGGGACTACGTTCACTAATCTTTGTCATGATCTTATTCCTTTGAAACTATAACTCCGCCGGTTTTATAGATGGAGTTTGCCGGTACAAATCCCCTTACCATGGAGAGAGGATAAACATTACTGCCCTTTCCGACAACAGTGCCGGGATTAAGAACGCTGTTGCATCCGACTTCGACATTATCACCGAGGATCGCTCCGAACTTTTTAAGACCCGTCTCGATCCTTTTGCCTTCATAAAGGACGGTGACAAGCGTCTTGTCCTGCTTTACGTTCGAGGTAACGGCTCCGGCACCCGTGTGTGCCTTGAAGCCGAGTACCGAGTCTCCGATGTAGTTAAAGTGTGGTACCTGAACCTTGTTGAAGAGGATGGCGTTCTTGATCTCACATGAGTTACCGAGTACCGCTCCTTCTCCGATGATCGCTTTGCCTCTTACAAATGCGCACTGACGAAGCTCAGCATCCTTACAGATGATGCAGGGACCCGTGATCGACGCTGTGGGTGCAATTTTGGCTGTCTTGTGAATATAGACGCCTTCCGAAGGATTGTCGTACTCATCTGCCGGAAGTGTCTGTGAAAGCTTGATTATAAAGTCACCTATGAAAGGAAGTACCTCCCAGGGATATGTCTTTCCTTCGAAAAGCTCCGAAGCGATCGTGTTCGAAGTGTCAAAAAGCTCTTTTATAGTTAATTTGTCCATATATTTATTCCTTTGATTTGTCTGAGATTGTGCCCCTCTTTACTCTCCAAGCTTTCTGATCTCTTTGTCAAACAGCTCGTAAAGTGCCTTCGCATCTTCCATGCTCTTGCCTCTGATACCGAAGTAGAACTTGATCTTGGGCTCGGTTCCGGAAGGTCTCACGCAGCACCACTGATCATTTTCGAGTACATAGTAAAGGACGTTGGACTTGGGAAGTCCGGTAGGCTTCTTTGCTCCTGTGGCGCTGTCAACGCATATGTCTGCAAGATAATCTCTGCTTTCGAGGACCTTGGCTCCGGCGAGGCTTTCGATAGGATTCTTGCGAAGATTATCAAGGATGGCCTTGATGCGTTCCGCACCGTCAACACCCTTAAGTGTAACCGATACGGCACCTTCCATGTAGTAGCCGTACTTCTCGTACATTGCGAGCATCTGATCGTAAAGAGTGAGACCCTTCTGTCTGTAGTAGGATGCTGCTTCACAAAGTCCCATAACGGCAACGATGGCGTCTTTATCTCTGGCATGTGTGCCGATCAGGCATCCGTACGATTCCTCATATCCGAAGAGGTACGTATTGTTCTTCTTTCCCTGCTCGAACCACTTGATCTGCTCACCGATGAACTTAAAGCCCGTGAGCACTTCGATAAGATCGCAGTTATATGCGGCAACAACCCTGTCACACATATTCGAAGAAACAATAGTCTTAACAACAGCTCCGTTATCGGGAAGTAAACCAAGTTCTTTTCTGGTGGAGAGCTCATACTCACAGAGAAGAGTTCCGCTCATGTTGCCGGTGAAGGGGATGTACTCTCCCGTCTTTGAATCCCTCGCATAAACACCGAGTCTGTCCGCATCCGGATCGGTCGCAAGTATGAGGTCTGCATCAACTTTTTTTGCAAGAGCAATAGCAAGCTTAAAGACATTGGGATCCTCGGGGTTGGGATATCCGACTGTGGGGAAATCACCGTCGGGCTTCTCCTGCTCGGGGACAACATAAACATTCTTAAATCCGAGTCTGTCAAGGATACGCTTAACGGGCATGAGTCCCGTACCGTGAAGAGGCGTGTAAACGATCTTCATGTCGCTTGCCGCCTTGATGCACTCGGGACGGAGGACAAGCTTCTCGAGTGTATCGATATACTTGTCATCGATCTCTTTGCCGATGGTGTTATAGAGGCCCTTTGCTTCCGCGTCTTCAAGACTCATGGTCTTTAAAGTCGAGAAATCAGTGATCGAATTGACTCTTCCTATGATCTCGTCATCAAGAGGAGCTGTGATCTGAGCGCCGTCCTCCCAGTAAACTTTGTAGCCGTTGTACTCAGGTGGATTGTGGCTTGCTGTAACAACGATACCCGCGATACACCCGAGTGTCCTCAAGGCAAACGAAAGCTCGGGCGTGGGACGCAGTGACTCGAAACGGTAGGTCTTAATGCCGTTGGCATTTAATGTGAGAGCTGCTTCGCGGCTGAATTCTATCGACATGTGGCGAGAATCATATGCAATAGCAACGCCTTTGTCGGCACCGCCCTTCATGTTGATGATGTCAGCAAGGCCCTGGGAAGCTTTCCTGACTGTATAGATGTTCATACGGTTGGTTCCGGCACCGATAACGCCGCGGAGTCCGCCCGTACCGAATTCAAGATTCTTAAAGAACCTGTCTTTGATCTCGTTCTCGTCTCCTTTGATACCCAAAAGCTCTTTGCGGGTCTGTTCGTCAAAGGTTTCGCAGGTGCACCAATACTCGTATTCTTTCATGAAATCGTTCATAGAAATCACCTCTGTTTTAGTCTTTGGGAAAAACATAATAATTCTACCACAACGCACATTACGCTTCAAGTATTCGGGTGTATCAAACCGCATGATTTTCAAAGCTTTACAATGTTTTAAATATGATTGTTGTTATTGAAAATCTGTTGATTCTTTAGTATAATAAAGTAAGGGATTACCGCACAGATACAATTCTTGTAAAAGCAGTATGTTTATCATAGATTTGCGCCGAAGATATACGAGAGGAGGATGTGGATATGGATATCGATCTTTCCAAGTTTATCAATGTCACAATTACTGATGACCAAATGACCGCCTATATCTACATTTCATCCCGGACGGCCGACAGCGGGGCTATTCCCGCAGATTCTCTCACCCCCGAAGTGCTCCGTGATTTTCTGTCCTCACGGGGTGTAAAGGCAGGTATCGACAAAAACCTCCTTCAACAGATCATTATCAATAAGCTTTTTGACAGGCAGCACGTTATAGCACAGGGTCAGCCCCCGGTTAACGGCGTTGACGGCAGCTTTAAGCTTTTATTCAAAACCGAAATAGACAACCATCCCAAAGTACTTGAGGACGGTTCTGTCGATTACCGTAATATTGATATCTACGAGCCTGTTCACGCCGGCATGAAGATCGCCGAATACATTCCCGCTACTCCCGGTCATTTCGGTTACAACGTTTCAGGTGCCGTTCTTACCTGCAGTAACGGACGTGAGCTCTCCCCTCTCAAAGGATCCGGTTTCGTTATCTCCGATGATAAAAAGACCTACACTTCCACTCTCGACGGCAAGATCGAATTCAAGAACGACACGATCACCGTCACGAACGTGCTTGATATTCCCGGAGATGTTGATCTCACTACAGGTGATATAGTATTTAACGGTGACATCATCATACACGGTAATGTTCATATGGGGTCCGTAATACGTTCCAAGAACAACATCACCGTCATGGGCAACGTCGAAGGTGCAATGCTCTACGCAGGCGGTGAGATCCAGCTCAAAGCCGGTATGCAGGGCGGAGGCAAGGGCTACGTTGAAGCTGACGGCGACATCTGGGGCAAGTTCTTCGAGCAGACCAAGGTCCGTTGTAACGGCAACTTAAATGTCAACTCCATGATGAACTGCGACGTTTTCTGTTGCGGTGATATCACGATCTCCGGTCGTCACGGCATCATCGTAGGCGGAACCACCATGACTCAGGGTAATATTAACGCCACAGTCATAGGCAACATGGCCGAAGTAAAGACTGTTGTTGCGGCCGGTGTTAATGAGAAGCTCGTTGCCGAAATCAACGCTCTTGAGAACGAGATCAAGACTATTAAAGAAGCGCACCAAAAACACGAAAGGATCCTTGATATGCTCAAGTCCATCAAGAACCCTTCCGAACGAGACAAGGTCACCAAGATGCTCGAACAGGTCATTCAGTCCATGCAGGAGCTGGATCATAAGCTCTCGGGCCTCAACAGCGAGCTTGAAGCAAAGCTTTTCCAGACTCAGAATTACTCGAAATCAAAGATAACCGTACAAAAGTACCTGTACCCCAACGTGCACGTCACACTTAACGGACTGCACTACATTACGAAAGACACATTTACGAATGTCTACCTTACCGAATCGGGAGGACAGGTCGCGGTTATCAATGATATTCATAATAAATAAGAGCAGTCACGGCGACTGCTCTTTGTTTTACTCTTCTTTCGATGATCTTATTCTTTGTTTTATTCTTCTTACGAAGATCGTATTTTTGTCTTATTTTGTATCCTCTTTTACGGCGATGTAGATCTTAATGTACTCCTCATCATTGATAACAACAGGTATCGCGATCGTGGGAATGTCGGACTGGAGCTTAAGCTTCTTGCCGTGCATACAGAGCGGAGGTGTGATATCAAAGATGATGTTCATGGTCGAGAACAGGGTCGCGGTATTGCCGAGGATCATGTTTCCGAGCTCACCCAGAGCCGAACATGCCATCGGATCGAGTGATTCAACGGGCATGCCCATCATCATCACGCTCGCGATGTTCATCGCCTTCTTGTCGGTCATCTTAAAGAAAACCTGTCCCTTCATGGCACCTGTTACACCGACCTGGATGAGGAAAGTATCCTCAGGGAAATCAAGATCCGCAAGTGACGGTTTTCCAACCTTGCCTCCGGCCATACCGAGTGTTTCAAGGATTGTAAGAGTTGCCTGAAGGAAAGGGTTGATATACTTTATATCAAGTGCTTGTGCCATAAAAAGTCTCCTTTATATATCGCAAACCGCAAATCAATTTCACGTTTTGTAATATATTACCACATCATTGCAAAAATAGCAAGTAGAAAAGGAATAAAATTGTCAAACACAAACCGGCACAGATAAATAACAAATTTGCGGAGATTGATGATGCGATAACTTCGTCTTTTTCCTGAACTTTACGTATACCGTTACGGACTTTTTCGAGTCCGGGATGTTCTTTATCGGTCAGATCTTTAAATGCCAGGTCTTTTGTGAACATAACTATCCTGTCGAAGAGCGCTCCGAAGAACTTTGCGATACCCTTTGAAACAACAAGTACGACCTTAGCAACAAAAGTCGGTATCGTAGAAGCAACAAATCTGCAGATCGCACCGAGTAACGAAGGAAGGATCTTTATAAGAAGAGGTCTGTAGATAACTTCTTCGATATCAAGCCATACAGGCCATTTTGAGAGGTATACTCTTCCCTTCTGTTCGTCTTTTACGGTCAGGAAACGTCTGATCACAAAGATGTAGATCAGCGCACCGAAAGTGAGCGATATCGCCGAACCCTTAAGGTTCTCAAGTGAGAAAATGCTTATAGCCCCAAGTATTTCTTCGCCTTCTCCCGCAAGAGTAAAGTTATTGAATCCGCTCATGAACACACCAAGTCCATTCATGAAGAGTCCCGGAAGTACGCCGAAGAATACTATCACGCATGCGGGCAAAAGGGCACTCAGATAACTGATAAAGTGTATCTTTACTTTCTCTGTTCCATTATTCTCTGCAACCGGCTTCTCTACAAAGATAGCAATAAAGAGCTTTGTCATATATGCAGCTGTCATTCCTCCGCAAAGAAGGAAAAGCCATTCGCTGACTGTCAGGATGACCTCTCCCGATGAAGCCAGGTGTATGTACTCGACAAGTCCTTCGTGGATGAGCGTCTTGCTGATATAGCCGCTAAAAAGCGGAACACCACTGATACCGAGAGCACCAACAAGGAAAATGATCTTAAGGAATGTCTTGTCCCTGCCGAAACCACGGAGCTTGTTAAGGTCAAGACTGTGCTTTTTCATGTATATGATTCCGGCACTCAAAAACAGGCAGAGCTTGAACATCGAATGGTTGACCATATAAAGGAGTGTACCTGTTGCTGCAAGCGTACACTCTTCTCCGAGTAAAAGCGTAAGAGATGCACCCACGATGATAAATCCGATCTGGGAAACAGACGAGCATGCAAGCGTCTTCTTCAGATCGGTCGAGAAAAGAGCGGTAAGCGCACCTGCGAACATCGTGATAAAACCGAAGATATAAAGAGCGATACCGAAGCCCTCACAGCCCGCCATGATCTCCATAACGATGATCAGGATACCGAAGATACCGCACTTTGTCAGAACACCCGAAAGCAGCGCACTTGCAGATGCGGGAGCGACGGGATGGGCCTTGGGAAGCCATACATGAAGCGGGAACATACCGGCTTTTGCGGCAAATCCGAAAAGTATCAGTACTGCCGATATGGTAAGTTTACTTATTTCCGTCTCGGAGCCATTGTTTAATATCGCACCGCACAGGTCTTTAAGATCAACGATGCGCAAGGTTCCCACGAGATCATAAAGCATAAAGAGGCCCATGAGCATAACAAGACCGCCGATAACCGCAACCGCAAGGTATGTGGAACCCGCTCTCACCGCATCGGGTTTCTTTGTGTGGACAACAAGGACATAAGAAGTAAACGACATTATCTCAAAGAAGATGAAAGTCGTAAACAGATCGGCCGAGAGAAATACTCCGAGCGTAGCAAACATCGTAAGGAAGCTGAATACGTGATAACGAACCTTACCTTTACCGGCGCCGAAATACTCGGGAGTGAGCATCGTACTGCAAAGCCACATAAATATGGTGACCGCGGCGTAAACGATCCTGAATCCGTCGACACGGAGTGCCATTCCGAGTCCGACCATACCGCTCAAGTTAATCTCAAATGGTTGCATAGACCATACCTCTTATCATCTGTAAACTTATCCGAATACAAGTTACCAAATCTTATCCTGTACACAGCAGTGTCAGGATTATCGAACTTTTCTCATATCAGCGTCAAAAAGCTTTCGATATAACCCCATCCGAGTCCGACAACAAAGATCACTGCCGAAAAAAGTACGATCGGAGTCTTCATCCTGATCCCGGGATCATGAGCAAGCTCGAGTCCCTCGCTCGGTATACCGTCCTCGGGGAAGAAGGCCTTTACAACAACGGTCATAAGATAGATCGCTGTAAGTATAGCCGAAATGATGATAGCGCCTCCGCCGATATAAGAAGCAACACTTCCCTCTTCTATTGCGGCTTCGATGATGTTGAACTTACTGATAAATCCCGAGAACGGAGGGATTCCGATAAGGCAGATTGAGCATACTGTGAAGCACGTGAATATTACCTTCATCTTTCGCCCGTAACCACCGATCTGTGATATAAGCGTTTTACCCGTAACATGCATTACGGCGCCGATACAGAAGAACAGGGCTATCTTTGTAAGTGCGTGTACAAGAAAATGTGACAGTGATCCGTACAGGCCGGCGGGAGTCATGATACATGCAGCAAACACGACATACGAAAGATTGCTTATGGTTGAATACGCAAGTCTCTTTTTGATGTGGGGCATTCTGACTGCCATGTAGGAGCCGTACAGGATCGTGAGTATACAGAAGCCCATGGCTGCGTACTGCGCATATGTGCCTCTTAAGGCCTCGGTTCCGAACGAGAAGTAAATGAGCCTTATGACAGCAAATGCACCGGCTTTAACGACCGCTACGGCGTGCAGAAGTGCCGTTACTGGTGTGGGTGCGACTGCGGCGTGTATGAGCCACTTTCCGAATGGCATGATGGCAGCCTTCACTCCGAATCCAAGGAACATCACAAGGAAGATAAACGGTATGAGTGATCCGTATTGCGTGGCAGCGCTGCCGAGGAATCCTCCTTCGGTGAAGGTAACAGTTCCGGAGATGTTGAGGATGACAATAAGTCCCATAAGCGCAAAGCCCGCACCGCCGAGCATGTATACGAGGTACTTTCTGCCTGCCGAAACGGCTTCTTTTGTTCTCTCATGCATTACGAGAGGGAAGGTAAAGAGTGTTATGAGCTCGTAGAATATGTACATCGTGAAAAGGTCGCCCGCAAAAGACACGCCGATCACCGAGCCGAGCGTCATCATAAAGAAGGCAAAGAACGAGTTCTTGTTCTCCTCTCCCTCCATGTACTCATAAGCGTATAAAAGACTGAAAGGCCAAAGTACCGAAACGATCAGTGAAAAGAACCTCGACATCCCGTCGAGCCCGAATGTGATCTTGAGGGCAAAGCCCGTATCGTAAAACACAAAGCTCTCGCCCGAACCCGAAACGAGCGCACCGATAACAAGCCCGAGATTAATGATCGACACAACAAATGTGGCGATGTTTCGGGCTTTATCGTTCCTGATCTTAAGGAACAGTAAGGCAGCGCCGCTCACGATCGGAAGTAAGACCGCAGCGAGAAGAAATACTTTGTATATCATGGGTAACTCCTCTTAAAAGTCTTAAGGTATCATCGAACCTGCAATCCCCTCAAGGAAGCCTGTAAGGATTCCGGGGAATATTCCGAGTAAAAGTGCAAGTGCCGAAAGGATGATGATCGGAACAAGCGACAAAGGCTTTGCCTCATGCGAGAAGGGCTTCTCCTCCTCTTCGCTCTTGCCTTTGAAGAATCCGTCGATCATAACGGGCAGCAGGTAGCCTGCCGTAAGGAGCGCACTCACAAGGAGTACTGCGGGACCTATCACCGAGAAAGCTCCCGTGTCAGATGTAAGAGCACCTTCCGCAAGGAACCATTTGCTGATAAATCCGCTTGCCGGAGGGATACCGATGAGAGCAACCGATGCGATAGTGAAGCCGATGATCGATGCGGGCATCTTTCTGCCGACACCGTCAAGCTCATCGCATCTTGTTGCACCGGTATTGTGGATGATGACACCGGAAACAAGGAAGAGATCGTCCTTGATAACCGAATGGAATATAACATGTAAGAGTGCACCGAGGATCGCCACGGGGTTCATGATCGACAAACCGAACAGCACATATGAAACCTGACTGACGGTAGAGAACGCAAGCCTCTTTTTGAGGCCCTTCTCGCAGTAAGCGAGCATCGAGCCCATAAATACGGTCACAAGAGCAAGGATCATCCACGTGTACTGAACCCAGGTGCCCATTATCCTGTCGGCGCCCACGCTGTAGAATACAACTCTTATGATAGCCAAGACACCCGACTTGGTTATGATACCCGAAAGCAGCGCACTTGCGGGAGCGGGAGCAATGGGATGAGCAACGGGGAGCCAGTCGTGCATCGGGAACAAACCGGCCTTACATCCGAAACCGATTATCGCGAGGAAAACAAATGCAAGCAGCAGTCCCTCCCTGCCGTTTATAAGAGCGGGATCAAGGAATCCGCCTGCGGCAAATTCATGCTCGGAACTCATTGAGTAGATAACGAATATGGCCATGAGCGAAAGCAGCGCACCACCGATCGAATAGAAAAGGTACTTGAATCCGGCGCTGATCGCCTCTTTCGTAAGGCTGTGAAGTACGAGCGGAAGCGAGAAAAGCGTCATCATCTCATAGAACAGGTAAAGCGAGATCAGATCTGCCGAGTAATACATGCCGGGAAGGATTCCCATGAGGCACATGTAAAAGAGATAAAAGCGCTTGGTGTTTTCTTCGTGCTTCATGTAATCGAACGAGTAGAATCCGACCGTCACGAACATGAAAGACATGAGCAGCGCAAACACGAGTGAAAGGTTGTCCGCCTTAAATGTGAGCGACACGGTGTCCGTGATCTTTACAAGCACGAATCGCAGCTCTTCGCTCGCAGAAACGATCGCAACGGCGACGTTTAAGAGAGCGCTCACGCACATAACAACGCCCGTATAAAGGCACACTCCGAAATGCGTCCCGATTCTTTTCCTCACAAAGAGAAAGACAAAGGCACAAACAAGCGGAAAGAAAACAGTCAAAGGAAGTAAAATGCTCATCTATAGATACCTCGCTTAATCAAAAACATTAAGTCCTTTCGTTATTATGTCGCTGAGCAGCCCCGGTGCCAGTCCAATATAAAGATTGATGATCGCAAGAACAGTAGCACAGATCCCGTGCAGTGTCTTCTCGCATTTCGTGGGTGCCTCGCTGACGCTTATGCCGCAATCTCCCGCTGCCGCTTTTGTTGCCTCCTCGCCTTCAGACTTTTTCTCTTCTTCGAATCCGCCGAATGCATAAAGATTGATGATGCACTTGAAGAAGTAGACAACATTCAGTATCGTGCTGACCGCTATCGCTCCTATCGCAGCGTACATCCTCCATCCGCAGTCAAACGAAGCGTTGGCAAGAAGCATCTTGGCGATAAATCCGGCAAAAAGCGGGAATCCGATGATCGACAGCGCCGCAGCCGTGAAAGTCGCGGCTGATACGGGATACTTGTGGCCGAGACCCTTTAGGTCACTTACCTTTATGTCTTCTTTGTTACCCGTAAAAGATGATGACGCGATAAAAAGAAGTGATTTTGTAAGTCCGTGCGTGATTATGTGGAATATGGCCGCAACTGCTCCCAAAGAGTTCGCTATGCCTATGCCCATAAAGATGTACCCTATCTGGGAAACCGAGGAATATGCCGTCATTCTCCGCAGGAACCCCGTCCTGATCGCTGCGACGGAACCCATGATCATCGCAACGATCCCGGCGATAAAGATCAGGTCGAAAACGCCGGTTGATTTATAAACATCAAAGCCGATGACTCTGTATATGAGCTTGATCAGCAGGAAAATATAGCCCTTCGATACCATACCCGAAAGCATCGCGGACGAAGGCATCACTGATATCGCATAAGCATCGGGTATCCACAGATGGAACGGGAAAAGTCCCGACTTAATGGCCAGACCGACAGTCATGAGCGCCGTTATGATCGTTAGTGTAACGCTGTAGCTGCCGTCAGCAGCGAGTACCGCAACGGATTCGTTAATGTTCTGCATCAGCAGGTGTCCCGTGATCGAGTAAAGCAGCGTTGTTCCGATAAGGAACAGTCCCGAGCCCACAAGGCTCACTACCATGTATCTGATCGCTGCGGCGATCGAACGCCCCGAGTTCTTTATCATGATCAGACCACAGCCCGCGATCGTATTGATCTCGATAAAGACATAGCCCGTGAAGATATCGTTCGTGTATATGAGCGCCAGCAGAGACGCTTCCATGAGGCAAGTGATCAGGTAGTAAAGGTTCTGCTTTGTGTCATCGACCTGAGTCCTTATGGAGTGCTTGCCTGCGATAAGTGACAGAAGCGCGATCACGCATGTAAAGATCGCCATGACGCCTTCAAGCTCTCCGGCCCTGATCTCATTGCCCCAGGGTGCCGGGAAGTGTCCCATCATATATACGAAGCTTTCACCGGTACCGTGTGTGTACACGGTCAGAATAACCGACAGAACAAGTGTCAAAGCCAGTGCAATCTTGGCTACTGCAGCGGCAGCACGACGTCCCAGCATAAACGTTGAGAGAGCCGCAAGCATGCAGATCATGATCGAAAAGAAAGGAAAGTTCATTACAAAGTCCATGTCAGCTTTCCTCCTTATTATCTTTTTCTTTCCTGACTTTGATAAGGATCTCGTCAAGATCGAGAGTCTTGTACTTGCGATACAGCCTGATGGTCATGGAAAGCATGAGCGCAGTTACACTCACCGAAACAACGATACCCGTGAGCACAAGCCCGCTCGGGATGGGGTTGATGTATGTTGCCGCGTTCTCGCTCCCGCCCGAAAGGATTGGAGCAAGTCTTCCGCTGATATACCCCTGTGAAGCAAGTAACAGGTAGATCGCAACGTCCATGATATTAAGGCCGATTATCTTCTTGATGAGGTTTTTCTGGAACAACAGGTTCGAGAAGCCGATCACGAAGAGAATGGCCGCCACTATATCGTTAAAATGATTGTAGATCTGTTCCCACATACAAATTCCTCTGCGAATTGTTTATTTAACGCTTATACTGCAAAAGTTTCAGATCTTCCCCCGCCTCATAAGGCTGAAGAACGAGTACATTGTGCACGCAACAACGAGTCCGACACAGATATTAAGGATCAGTATGAGCCCGCTGCTCAGGATCGCACCGGGTGTGCCGAGAGGTATCCCTGACTCGAGGTGGTTCGCTCCGGTAAAGAACGAGTAGCTCTTTGCGAGGCAGTATACCAGGAGTGAAACAAATGTGATGATACCTGCACTTTTCTTGTTGAGGAAGCGCTCCATCCTGTCAAATCCGAAAGCCACGGATGCGAGGATAAATCCACTTCCGACGATGGCGCCACCCGAGAAGCCTCCACCCGGAGAGAGATGACCGTTCAGGATAACATAGAGCCCGAACATGAGGATAAAGGGTACCGCAACCTTCGCAACCGTTTTGAGGATCACGTCGTTCTTTATGATCTTGGGTTCAATTTCTTTTTCGTCCTTAAGGTCCTCGTAATACTCTTTAGACTCGGGCAGGTCTTCCTTTTTGCCGCGGTTTTGCACAAGAAGCAGGACCATAACGCAGATCGTAGCCGCAAAAAGCACATTCGACTCACCGAACGTATCAAATGCTCTGTAGTCAAGGATCATGCCCGCCACAAAGTTGACTGCACCGGTCTCTTCTATTCCGCTTTCGATATAACGCTCGGCCACCACGTTTTCTCCCGGGTGATCCGGTGAGAAAAGTCCCGGAAGATCAAACATGCAGAATATCAGCGCCGCCGCAAGCATCACTATCAGTAGCCCTGCGGTGATCCTGAATACTCTGTAAAGGACCTTCTTCTCTTTTTTATTTGCATCTTTGATAGACCCGATCTTTTTGAGAGTCGCATAAAACAAAAGCCCCGTCACACCGGCTCCAACGGCGGCCTCTGTGATCGCTAGGTCCGGAGACTCGAGGAGCATCCAGATGACCGCAACTACCAGGCTGAAGGATCCGAAGACAATGACGGAAGCTGTAAGGCTCTTTATAAAACTCACCACGACAGCACAGATAATGAGCACTGTCAGAAGTATCATCATAAGTATATTCATGTAATCACTCCGATTTTTTCTGTAACATCCTATCAATATGAACAAAAACATTTTACAGCATTTGATAAAAATGTAAAGCCCCGCTTAAAATTGTATCGATCGATAAAAACGTCATCGAAATCATTGAAAGTAATCGATCAATTTATTATGATTTACTTAATAACAAAGTATAGGAGCACACTATGGATCATAACGAAATCCGCATGCGTATCGACGCGATTCGCCATATCATGGCGACCCGGAATGTACATATCTATCTCTGCACCGTCGGTGATCATCACGGCAGTGAGTATGTTTGCGATCATTTTAAGGTACTTCGTTTTTTCAGCGGATTTTCCGGCTCCCGTGCAACACTTGTTGTTACTCATTCCGAGGCTTTCCTTTTTACGGACGGAAGGTACTTCCTTGAAGCAGAGGAAGTTCTCTGCGGCACCGGTATCACTCTCATGCGCGAAGGCGTCAAAGATGTCCCTACAGTCAATGAACTTATTGCCGACAAGCTACAGGCCGGAAGCGTTCTCGCACTTGACTCGAGGTTTTTCAGTATTAAAACCGTAAAAGAGCTTATCGAAACCTGTGCCGTTCATGAAGCCCGCCTTCTGAGCCGTTTTACCGCACCGGAGGACCTGTTTGTTCCGAGAGACACACTGCCCGAGAAGAAGCTCTACATACTTTCTGAAAAGTATTCAGGGCGTAGCGCTGCCGACAAACTCGAAAGCATCAGGGCCTCGATGAAAGAAAGCGGCTGCGACACACATATTATAAGCAGCCTGACCGACATAGCATATATCCTCAACCTCAGAGGCTCGGATATCGAATTCAATCCTCTGTTCCTTTCATATCTAATCATTAACATGAACGATGCGGTTCTTTTTGTGTCCGCAAGAAGCATAACTCCTGAGGTTAAAGAGTACCTTTCCGAGCTCAATGTCACTACTAAAGCCTATGAATCCTTTTACGGATCTGCCGAGGAACTGTCCTCGAGAAATATTTTACTTGATGAATCACGTGTTAATTATGCGCTTTTTGAAGCAATAGGATTAAAAAATGAGATCTTCTCAAAGACCAATCCTTCTACCCTGATGAAGTCCGTTAAAACCGAGACGGAACAAAACAACCTGCGTAAAGCGAATCTGATAGACGCTGTTGCCTTCATCAGGTTTATGTTTGAATTCGAGAAAAAGCTTGAGAGCGGCGCACGTATCTGCGAAAACGACTGTGCAGAACTTCTTATCGAAAAAAGACGTATGTCGGAGCAATACATCTGCGAAAGCTTCGCTCCCATCGTGGCTTCCGGCAGCAACGCAGCTATAGTTCATTACGAGCACACGGGTAACGGAAGAACACTTGAACCGTCAGACGCATTTCTGCTTATGGACACAGGCGGACATTATCTGCTCGGTACAACCGATGTCACGCGCACCGTCGTGATCGGACCCGTAAGTGATGAACATAAGCGTATGTACACTCGTGTCCTTAAAGCAAATATCGCGATATCGGAGGCTGTGTTCAAAAAAGGGACCACAGGTTCCGGACTTGATATCCTTGCTCGTCGTGAACTATGGAAAGACGGCCTCGATTACAGACATGGAACGGGGCACGGAATCGGCTACCTGCTCAGCGTGCATGAAGGTCCTTTCTCTTTAAGCTATAACACGCGTATTCCTTCAAACCTTGTCCCTCTCGAGCCCGGAATGCTTCTCTCCGATGAACCGGGTTATTACGAGGACGGCGCCTACGGTATCAGAACAGAAAACGATCTCCTTGTTGTACCTTTCAAGGAGACCGCTTACGGTGAATTTTATGCTTTTGAAGTATTAACGCTTATACCTTTCGATCCCAAAGCCATTTCTTTTGAGATGCTCGATCGGGATGAACTCAGCTGCATACGTAAGTACCATAACAGGATACTTGACAGACTGTCGCCTTACATGTCGGACGAAGAATCCGCATGGTTTATAGCAAGGTTCATCTCTCCGTTGGCATAAACGGTACCTAGCTTACACTCGAGGAAACGCTCGAAAGCCACATCCGCATTATCGAGACAGATACTGCCGACGCCCACCTGTGCCACGAGTCTTGCACATGACACATCCTTCATCTTGAATGAACCACATCCTATATCGGCATAAACGAGCTGCATGTATTCGCTTTCGGGAACGATCACGGTTACGTCCCCTGCGAAAGGATTAAGGAGCTTTGATGCCGGTGATACATCGAACCCAAAGACGTCGAGACTGTCGCAGTAATCACCTTTGATCTTAAGGATCCCGTCTTCTATGGTAACTTCGGTGCCGGGCTTGTATGTGTCTGCGAGAAGGACACAGAACTCATCTCCCTTTTCTATGGAAACATTGAAATACGACGAAGTCACATCAATCCCGATCACCTTGCCTTCTACAATGACCTTATGATTCTGCTGCAGATTCGAAGGGATATCATCACTGTAAAAAACAAAGTACGTTGTGATCATCATTACCACACCGAGCAGTGTAAGAACACCTGCAAGTATCGAGAACGTCTTGATAAATCTCTTAGGTTTCTCAGCTTCTTCTGTCGGTTCGTCGTCTGCCATAATCTCTACCATGCCGTTATCCGCATTTCCGGCAAATGCATGTGAATTCTGAGTTTTTTTCTTACAGAAGAACAGCTTTATAAACTTCACAGGCAGTACATAACACTTGAAGAGCCCGAGAAGTAGGTACTTGAAGACTACTCTGGTCAGAAGTATCAAAAGGAATCCTAACCCACATGCAAGCACACCTGCTCCCATAAGGAGGAAGGCTGCACCGAGCGTATTCTGGACGTTTGCGATACCGAGCAGTATAAGTGCAAGTCCACCGGCACAGAGTGCAGTACACCCCATGACCAGGATACCGAACACAAGACACATGACTGCTACCGCGGCAGTGAGAAGCGCGAGCATAGCGATAAAGATCGGAATACCGAAAGGAACCCCGAGGAAGATGGCTTTGCAAACACGCCCTGCTTTGCCGGGTTCTTTTATTTCATTAACATTTTCATTAAGAATCGCATCTGTGTACCCGTAAGACGCACCTGAAGAAACCGTTACATCCCCTGCTGTACCGGGTATCGTAACGTCAGTATTGGTTGTTGCCGGAATCGTTGCATCTGTACTCGGCACAGGTTCCGTAACTTCCGGGGTCACCGATTCAGGGATCGCCCTGTCGGTACCGGGCACAGGATCCGCAGCTTCCTGGGTCACCGGACAGGGAATCGTTTCTTCAGTTCTCACAGGTTCGGAAACGATCACTTCTTCGTCACTTAATGGCAAAGGTATTTCTGTATCATATTTCCCGGGATCAGTGACAACAGGCTTAGATTCGCGTAAAGACGGGTTTTCTTCCAGCGCTTTGCTCTTCCAATAATCAAAATCCATTTTATTTCCTCGTTTTATTCAGGATGGAATTATTGTATTATATGGTATAAAATAAATCAAGCGATGCTAAACCGCATCCAAACAATGCAATGAAAGGAAATCAAAATGAAACAGAACCCTATCGTTACGATCACCATGAATGACGGAGGCACTATCAAGGCAGAGCTTTACCCCGAGATCGCGCCCAACACAGTTAATAACTTCATCTCACTTATCAAAAAAGGCTTCTACGACGGAACAATCTTCCACAGGACCATCGAAGGCTTTATGATACAGGGCGGTGATCCGACAGGCACAGGCATGGGCGGCCCCGGCTACTCCATTAAGGGTGAGTTCTCTGACAACGGATTTAAGAACGACCTTAAGCATTCACGCGGAGTCCTTTCAATGGCTCGCTCCATGATGCCCGATTCAGCAGGATCCCAGTTCTTTATCATGCACGAGGACTCTCCTCACCTTGACGGACAGTACGCTTCTTTCGGAAAGGTACTTGAAGGAATGGATGTTGTTGACAGTATCGCTACCACTAGGACGGATTATAGCGACAGACCGATAAAAGAACAGATGATGAAGAGCGTGACTGTTGAACTTTTCGGAGAAGATTATCCTGAGCCCGAGTGCTCTAAGAGATGACCGGGTTACCAACTTTTTCTTATATCTTCTCCCGAAGACCGGAATGAGTATATGTCTGTCTTCGAATGAGTAAGAATAAACCCGTATAAAAATTGACCTGCTTTAATATCGTAAAGCAGGTCATTCTTTATGTATGCCGATCCGATCAGGTCAACTGGTTTATCATGGCTGAGGGATTTATGTCTCCGTAGCGCATGCCGTCACGAGAGTAAACCGAACCGGTGAGGTTCTTGTTAACAGCGGCCGCAGCTTCTCTTGAAACTGTGAGGGCACGGGTCATCACTCTGCCGAAGAATGAATCCTTGCCCTTAGTGAGTGTAGTAACATCCGAAAGAGATGCATTATCAAACTTTGCCTCATCAAAGGAAAGCTTGTTGCCTTCTCCGATCGTAATGCCGATATCCGAAAGAACACCCGAGTTTCCTTCGGTACCCTTAGTCATCCATAAAACATTACGAAGAACTGATGTGTTGTCAACCTCACTGCCTGAATCAATGAGCTTGTTGTAATCCTCAACAACTTTCTTTATGGAGGTTTTGAGTTCCTCCCTGTTCTCGTCTGAAACAGCAACACCCGAAAGATCGGCGATCGACGAAGCGAGTGCCTTGGAATCCGTGTTTGCCGCTACGAGATTGATCTTCTCTTTTTTGCCGGCATCAAGAGAATCAGAATTGTCGGAGAGCGTCTTGCTTCTGGTGGAATTGCCGTAATAGGAATTAAGAAGCTTTTTATAAGCTCCGCTTTTTATAAGGTTATAATCCGAAACATTAGGAAAAGCAGCTCCTGATGCGGAGCCGGTGCTCTGTGATGAAAAGATCCAATTCATCCCGCCGGATGAATTACCGATTGAATTAAGTGCCATAATACCGACCTCCTTGTCCATATTACACAAACGATTAACTTGCCTACCTGAAACTGAAATGTACGGGATTACGATGTCATAGCCAGATTGATCTGGTAAGCCATCTGATAGTTGTAGGCTGCCATTGCTTCCCTGATAACGGGATTGTTCTCGGGCTGTGTTGCTTCCTGAACCTGCTCACGTGTTTCTACTTCTTCGATCGTGGGCTCAAGAAGTCTGTCGGCACCGGGCTCAACAAGATCTTCGGGAGCAAGGTTAACGGGAGAAGTAACGGGCTGTTCTTCTACTTCGTTAACGAACTCGACATCAGAAAGATCTTCAACAATCTCCACTTCATCGGCTGCAGGCTCTGTCTCTTCAAAAAGAACCTCGTTCTCAATGTCCGAAGCCTGATTGTCATAGATCGTCTGAAGAGAATCGTCTTCAGCGGGCTCATAGAGCTGCTCTTCAAAGCGGTCTTCGATCTCGTTCGCTACGTCGTACGTGTTCAGTCCTCTGTTGTCAGCAGTTTCGGTATCGATACCGTTCCTGTTCCCCATAACACCGTTGATTCCCTCATCAGCCGTCTCATCCGTGATCCGGTCTTCCTGTGTCTGCTCGGTGTTCTCAGGAGCTGCTGTTCTGTCGTCAAGATAATCACTCTGCATCTGATCGTAGTAATTATCAAAACTCTTTGATAATACAGCCATCGACTGAAGTGCAGCCTGACCCATGCTCGAGATGCTAACGGTATATGCGGGTGTATTCTCGGCAACGTAGGCCTGCTCAACTTCTCTGACGACACTGTAATTATCCGAGACTTTGTCGGGAGCCTCTACTTTATGAACAGGTCCGCTGTGACTGATCGGATAATCGTGCCTGTCGTTACTGAACAGACCACGTTCTGTAATGTACACGTTCATGCGCAGAGCCTCCTTTCCAAAAAATCTCATAGTACTTCATCTTCTTATACTTAATCTCTCTATACACGAAACTTGTGTCAAAATTGTGTCATATAGCACTTGTTTTTAAACTTTTTTTGTTGTATAACATATTTATATGAAAATTGTGGATTTGATAGCGTAAAACAAAGATAATCTCATGCTCTTTCGATTATCGCAATGAAATTATTATCAAGGATTAAGAAAGGAGGGTTCACATGTCATATACAGATGCCAGGTTTGCGCCCATCCTTCCTTTCGATCAGACCGGCTTTGATAATTTCATCATCTACAACCCCACCGGCTACACCAGAGATCTTTCGATCTCAGAGGACGACGAACCGCTCAAGATGCACAACCCCAACATGATCAAGTATTTCAGGTGTGAAAACACAGAACCCATAAAAATCGGAGGCGACTAAAGAGTCACCTCCGATTTTTATGGGTTTAATCCTTCATTCGCGTCTGATAACGGTTCACATATGCACTAGTATAACGGTCGTAAAATAACTGGACTAATGCGCCGAATGCTTGCCCGAGAGTACTTGCCTGAAAACGTAGGCGTAGCGGGCTACGTTGAGGCTTTCAGGCATGTGCTATCGGGATAAGCAGGCAAGCATTTGGTCCAGTTATTTAAGATCCGTTATACTAGATCCTTTAAGAAAAGAATAGCCTGTCTGTAGCCTTCTATCCCGAGACCCGAAATGGTTTTAACACAGTACTGGCGCACATACGAGATCTGCCTGAAATCTTCACGGGCGGAGACATCTGAAATATGCACCTCTACCGTCGGAATGCCGACTGCCTTAAGAGCGTCAAGAATGGCAACAGATGTGTGAGTATACGCAGCGGGATTGATCACGATCCCGTCGTAGCGGCGGTAAGCGTGCTGAATGCGGTCTACAATATCACCCTCATGATTCGACTGATACTCTTCGACCGTGATTCCAAGCTCTTTACCTGTATCCTCGAGCAGCTTTCGCAGCGACATGTAGTCCTGTGTTCCGTAGATGCCGGGCTCTCTGATCCCGAGCATGTTTATGTTTGGTCCGTTTATAACAAGTATCTTCATGTTTCCTGTCTCCTGCGCAATTTATTTTTCCGGTCCTGTTTTTTATGCTACTAAGCCCTTTGATCCCAAAAACGAGCCGATCCTCTTTCTCTGTATCTTTGATCAGGTAACACTGTGAATGATCAATATGTGTCCTCTTTAATCCTGCCGGAATAAGGCTGGTGATTCAGTTTAATGGTTGCTCCTTAAGCCTTTCATATATACGTTCTATAACGGAATCGTCTGCCACTACCCCTCTGAACTGCGCAGAGCTCTTGGCTGCCTGGGCGACCAGCATGTAGAGGCCGTTCACAGATGAGATCCCTGCTTTCCCGGCAAGCTCCATGAGTTTTGTCACGGAAGGATTGTAGATGATGTCTACAACGCCCTCACACGCTTTAAAAAGACCCGGATCAAGCGGAGCCTCTGTGACATTCGGGTACATGCCGACAGGGGTCGTATTGACGATATAAGAGGCATCCATGTGCTTCTCAAGATTGTCGTAGTTGTCTTCTCCGCTTCTGCTGATGGTGACCGTGTTTGCTCCGAGTGACTCAAGCACGTACTTTACAGAAACCGAAGCGCCTCCGCTGCCGAGCACCAGCACCTTCTTTCCTGCAGGCTTCGCCTCGAAAACTCTGAGTAGCTCACTGAAACCGAACACATCGGTATTGTCACCATAAAGTGTTCCGTCTGCTCGTTTAACGATAGTATTAATGCTGCCAAGCTTTTGTGCCACATCGCTTACTTCGTCCATGTACTGAAACACAGTTTTCTTGTACGGGATGGTAACATTGAGGCCGTCATATTCCTTTGCCTCTATAAACGCACCGACCTCGTCCTCTTCCTTCTCGAAGAGCTCATACGAGTAGTCGGCGAGCATGGAATGTATTTTGGGGGAGATGCTGTGACCGAGCTTTCTCCCCAATAAACCGCATCTGAGCATATCTTGACCTTTCATAATTGTTTAAATGGCGGGAAGTGGTGATCGTGTGGTCCCCTGGGGACGGGGGTTGTGGGTCATTGAACCACGCATGACCCACAACCCCCGTCCCCAAGGGACCACACCCTGCGTTCATTACAACTTCAAATTTCTTTCTTGCGGGCAAGCATCGCATCATAGCATGCTAAAGCAGCCGCTGCCTCGACGACGGGTACCGCACGCACCACAATGCAGGGATCGTGGCGACCCTTTACCTCAAGTGTTTCGTCCTTAACCGCCTTCATGTCGACACTCTTCTGTTCTTTGGCGATGGAAGGCGTCGGTTTGAATGCTGCCCTGAATACGAGCGGCATTCCGTTTGTGATCCCGCCTAGGATTCCTCCCGCGTTATTAGTCTCTGCAACGATCCTGCCGTCAACCGCTCTGTAGGGATCGTTGTTCTCACTGCCTTTTCTTTTTGCGACATCAAAGCCGGCCCCGAACTCAAGTCCCTTAACTGCCGGTATTCCGAATACGATCTGTGCGATCCTGTTTTCCATGCCGTCAAACATCGGATCTCCGAGTCCCGCGGGAAGCCCTGTGACTACACATTCGATCACACCGCCGATCGAGTCGCCTTCAGCGCGGACTGTATCGATGAGTTCCTTCATCTTCTCTCCCTGTGTGTCACTCACAACAGGGAAAAGCTTATCATCAAGAGGCGCCGAGAAAACCCCTTCGTCTTTTATGTCACCGACACACAGAACTCTCGCCATAACGCTTATGCTTTCTTTTGCCAGTAACTGCCTGCAGATACCGCCGGCGATGCACATGGGTGCGGTAAGCCTGCCCGAGAAGTGGCCGCCTCCGCTCACGTCCTGGAATCCGCCATACTTTATCTGTGCCGTAAGATCGGCATGACCGGGACGGGGAACTCTCCTTAGTTCCTCGTAATCAGATGACTTGGTGTTGGTATTATGAATGATGGCTGCAAGAGGAGCACCGCATGTGGTGTCATCCACAAGTCCGCCGAGGAATTCGGGCAGATCCGCTTCCTTACGGGGTGTCGACCACGAAGCTCCGCCCGGAGCACGTCTCCCGAGGAACTTACGGAGTGCCTCCATGTCAATGCGGTTCCCGGCAGGAATTCCTTCAAGGGTCATTCCGATAGCCGGAGAATGCGACTGTCCGAATATTGTGAGCCTTATATTCTCTCCGTACGAACTGGACATATATACTCCTCTCTTTTCGGGAAGGATCAAAGATCACATCCGATATTTCACGTATTTAACTCATCTTTTACAGATAAACACGAACCGAAAAGAGTCATGTTTAACCGGGTGTTGATTAGTATTATCTTAGGTTATCAAGATCCTCAAAAAATCCGGGATAAGACTTCTGTGTACACTGCGCGTCCGGTATCACCACGTCTCCCGTGCAGATGCTTGCCGCAGTCGCTGCCGACATGGCGATACGATGATCGTTCGCGGGGTCTACGGTCCCGCTTCCGAGTTTTCCTGTTCCGTCTATCAAAAGCCCGTCTTCGGTAACAGTGACTGTACCGCCGAGCGCCCTGATCATCTCAGACGTTGTAGCCAGCCTGTCAGACTCCTTGAACCTGAGTCTCTGCGCGTTCTTTATAACACTCCTGCCCTGCGCCTCACACATAAGTACCGAAAGCACCGGCACAAGATCGGGGATATCGCCCGCATCGATCTCGCACGGACGACAATCG
>JAEEGG010001328.1_pt1 | contig 67546 bp, 48 predicted proteins | sample 9134161 | NCBI WGS metagenome assembly JAEEGG01 (sample SAMN16246543, study PRJNA631951) | gut metagenome | biome: gut microbiome; feature: rumen; material: CR-attached | host: Bos | place: Iran: Karaj | collected 2018-10
TGTAAAACAATTGGACATTCTATGACGTTTCCTTGATATTGTATTTTTACTAATTTGAATCTTTCGTATAAACAATTTTCAATTCAAAATGATTTGTATAAAGCGTCAAATTTTTTATTTCTGTCGTTAATAAAATCATTTGCCATTTTTCTTGAATTTTCATTTAGTTGTCAGTTTTTATTCCCTTTTAAGGATTCGTTGTAAACTGTTTTATTTATTTTTACGATAAAATTTCCTGATTTGTTTGGGTCGAATACATTGTGTGTTCATCAATGATTTATTTGTTCCATAATATCAAAGTTTATTATTCAATTGTTGTTTTTTAATTTATCGATAAATGATTCGATTTCTAATTGTAATTTTAGGCTTTTTATTTTTTCTTTGTCTGCTTCTTTTGATGCAGTTATTTCCTCATTTATAGTATTTAATTTTTCTTGCTGTTTTTTAGGATCAAATTCACTGATCTCTTGTCAATCGTTTAGATTTTTTGTTTTTTTAATACTACTATCTATTTTTTCCATATAGTTTTATTAAAAAGAATAAAATAATCATAACTAATAATAATCAAAAATCCAAATAATGCAAAAAAATCATATTTTTGTTGAAAAAATGTTAATATTGTGTTAGAAATGCCAGTTAAAAACTGGCATTTTCTCTTGAAATAAAAATATTTTTTTATATATAGTAAATAATGAAATTAAACTTCTCTTTGTAGACAAATCCCCCTCCTGCTAACGCGGGATCCCCCTTTATCAAGGGGGATACTCCCTTCCTTGATAAATGAAGGGGCGGGGATGGATTTGTTTACATAGAAGGGATATTTGTTCATTTTTAATTATTAATTCTTAATTACTCAATGGTCTCAATTGATGACATTAAAACACCTCCACAAAATTTAGAAGCTGAAAAGGGAGTTTTGGCTTGAGCATTGATGGATAATGAAACTATTTGGATTTATGATGCTGATAAACTTGAACCAGCAGATTTTTATCAAAAAGAGCATCAAGCAATTTATGCTGCAATCAAAAAATTGTGGGGAGATCGTAAAACTATTGATGTAGTGACTGTTTGAGATCAGTTGCAGAAAGATTGAAAATTGATGGATATTTGATGAATGGATTATTTGTATGATTTGTCGACTTTTTTGTTATCTACTTCTGGTTGTGGAGATTATTCTAGAATTGTAAAAGATAAATCGATATTGAGGAGCATTTTGAAAGTTTCTCAGTGAATTATTTGAGATGTGTACAAACAGGATGAGACGGTGACTATTATGGAATCTATTGAAAAGAGGATTTTTGATTTGACTCAAAATCAGACATGAGAAGGAATCGAGTCTATCTCTGATATTTTGAATTCAAGGGTAGAGGAGTATGTCTCAATTATCGATAATCCTGAAAAGATTAATGAGAAAAAAGTATTTTCTGGATATAAATGATTGGATGATATGTTGGCTGGATTTAAACCTTGAGAGCTAATTATTCTAGCAGCTAGGCCATCTATGTGAAAAACATCTTTTGCATTAAATGTAGTTTCAAATGTCTCAATGCAACAAGATAAATTAGTTGCAATATTCTCTCTTGAAATGAGTTCTGAATCGATAGTCGATAGGATGGTTGCTGAAGTTTCTCAAATTCCAATGTCAAAAATTACGAAATGAGAATTAGATAATGAAGATTTTTCAAATATGTGAGAGGCTATTTCATTATTAGGTAGCAAAAAAATATTTATCGATGATCAATGATGACTTACAGTTCCTGTTTTGAAATCAAAATTGAGAAGATTGAAAATAGAAAAATGAGGTTTGGACTTGGTAATAATCGATTACTTACAGTTGATGAGATGAACAAGTTATGAATGAAATAGGGTTCAAGAAATCAGTGAAATTTCAAGATGATTAAAAGAATTAGCAAAAGAGCTTGAAGTGCCTATCATTGCTTTGTCTCAGCTTTCTCGTAATGTAGAGCAGAGGATAGACAAAAAGCCTCAATTAAGTGATCTTAGAGAGTCTGGAGCAATTGAGCAAGATGCAGATAGTGTAATCATGTTACACAGAGAAGATTATTACGATCCTGATACAGATAGAAAATGAGCAACTGATGTTTGTGTCAGAAAAAATAGGAATGGAGCAGTTTGAGAAGTTGAATTGAAATTTATGGCAAGTATTATGAAGTTTGTTGAGACTGAAAAAGGTGAAAAGAGTGATTGAACATACTAGTATGTCTTTGTCGGGTTACAAACCCCACTAGCTTCGCGAACAGCTCCCCTTATCAGGGGAGAATTTTAATAAAAAAAGGAAATTTCCTCCCTGATAAGGGAGGTTGTTCTGTTGAGCAAAGCGAAACTAGGTGGGTTTGAGTAAAAAAGTATAATGTCAGGTTAGACCTGTTGTTTTAGTTAATTTGTATAATAGATTATATAAAATATTTTAGATAATGTCCATATTCTATATTGATTTTTTGGAAAGATGTGGGAACTAAAGGTTAGAGTATTTTTATATATTATTGTTGTTTTTTTTTCTTGCATGATTAAACACAAGATGTAAATAAAAATTAAATAAAAAATTATCGAGATATGATGTCCCGTAAGGATGGATTGTCGCGATAAAAAGATTTTTTCCATGGTTTCTAAATTTGTATTCAAATTAGAGCTATGTGCATGAATAGTAACTTATCCAAGTGAAGGACATGCAGAAAAATCTAGAGACGGTTTTTTGATTTGTAAGTGAAGTTTGGAAATCAAAAAGCGTATAGAGATTATAAAATGAGTTTGTAGTTTTATGTAGATTAATCTCATTTCATAAGCTCTATGCCATGATAAAGGGCTGTCCGTCTCTAGGTATACCTAGATAAGCGGACCGCAACATGTTTTCATGGAGTGGTCTTTTTTTTTATTGAAAAATTTTTTATTATATATATTTTTGTTTGGGATTTTTATTAGACTTAATTATATGGAAAAAATTATAAAAGAATTAAAATCAATATTGAAAAAATATAAATTTTTGCACTGATATTCGTGGGCAGATAGATATTTTGTGAAAAAGAAAAATGTGGATAAATTAGTTGTCTATTTTTATGAAAAGAAAAATTTTGTTATGTTTTGATTGTCTTTTCAATGAACTGAGATATTAGATAAATATCCGATGTTGAAAGTTGCTTGTGATGAAGTTTGAAAATCTACATTAAAATGGAAAATTCGTTCAATAGAGGATATTGAGAAAAAGTGAATTTCAAGTGTCGTTGAAAATTTGGCTGAATATTATTGAATGGGTAAATAGTTTTTTTAGTTAGAAAAAACTAGCAATTTCGAAGAAATTACTAGTTTTATATTTTTGGATTTTTTACTACTATTTAACAGCAGCTTTGAATTCTGATCCAGCTTTGAATGTAACAACGTTCATTGCAGGGATTTTAATTTTTTGAGAAGGATTTTGAGGATTAACTCATGTTCTTGCAGCTCTCTTAGATTTTTTGAATGTTCCAAATCCTGTTAATCTAACTTCTCCATCTTTTTTAACTCATTTAATAACAGCTTCTACAAAAGAGTTAACTAATTCTCCAGCAAGTTTCTTTGAAACTCCTAATTTTTCTGCTAATGTAGCGATTAATGCAGTTTTTGTCATTTTCTACTATAATAATAAAGATAAAAAAAACTTAACGAACATGAATATAGAATTATTTGTACTAATTTCAAGTTAAAATGAAGAATATTGTTTAAATTTTGCCTTTTGTAGTCCATATATGCTCGATTGGATTGAATTTACTTTTTTTATTTTATAATTTATCGACTAATAGTTGCTCATTATTGATGGTGTCTTTTTGTATTGCAAGTCTCCCTTGAATAAAGATAGCTTTTTGCTAATATTACACTATCTATTTTATTTTTCATTTTGCTTATGACATATTTTGCGATTTTAGGGAAGAATAAAGAAATAAGTATAGAGGAATTAAAATTGGTAAAGCCAGTCAATCTTTTGGAAATAAATAATATTTTGGTGACTTTTGAGACTGAAAAAGCAGAGGAGTTGAATAATTTATGATGAATTATTAAGTGGTGAGAAATAGTAGATAAAGACTGATTAAAAAATAGATTAGAATGACAGAAAATCTTGTGAACAAAGGACAAAGATTTTTGAATAAGATTGAAAAAAGAGTTTTGAATCAAGAGATTCAAGTTGGTTGATTTATTCAAGACGGACAAGGAAGTAAAGAATAAGTGAGTTGAGGTTGTGAAGATTCAGAATAATTATGGGGTAGTGCTATGATATCAAAATATTTGATTGTATGAGGAAATCGATTTTTCCAAGCCTTCTCGTAGCATGAAAATGTGAATGATGCCAGCGAAATTTACGCATATTATGTTGAATATTTGATTGTGAATTTGTAAAAAAAGACCGGTTGCGATTTATGATCTTTTTGCTTGATCCGGAACGACATGATTTTTGGCAAATCATTTTTGATATGATTTTTTTTGATCAGATATCGATATTCAGCACTCGGAAAAAAATATGATTTGGTGGATGAAAAATTCTTTACATACAGATAAAAAATTTGAAATTTTTCAACATGATATTACAAAAGAAATTCCAAATTGAAGTTTGCAAGGGAATATTTTAGTTATCTCTGAATGATGGTTGTGACCTATTGTCACTGATAGAGCGACGGCACAAGATGTTTCGAAATATCAAAATCAAGTTTGGGATTTGTACAAAAAATTTATTACTACAATTTCAAAAACTAGAGAAAATCACAATACGAAAGCTGTATTTACTATACCATATTATATTAATCAATCAAATTTTTTGGAGCAAGAAATTAAGACATGGAGTAGTACTTTCGGATGGAAGATGTCGAGTATTGATGAGGTGTACAGCAGAGAAAATCAAAAAGTTTGAAGAAAGATTATTGTTTTAGAATAGCGTTTTATATTTTAAAATTTCGATTATGAAAAAGATTTTTTTGTTTGTTTCGTTAGTTTTTGCTTGTTTATTCTTTGCATGATGTAAAGAAAATAGTTTACTTTGAAGATTGTGATTTTTAAATATTATGGATTGAGACGGAATGGTGAGAAGTGCTGAAGATATTTGTCTGTCTTTTGATGGTCAGATTTCTGAGACAGAGGATTGAGAAGCTATTTGTATTTTACCAAATGATGAATTCTGTTATATGTTTGATATTGAAGATGGTGGATGTGATTTATTAGGATATGAATACGAATATGAGTGATATATGCCATCATCTGTTTATTGTGAAGAAAATTGATGAACTTATCAAATTTGGTTAGAGTGAGGAGAAGAGCAGGAAGTTTGTACTTTTGATGATGATAGTTTTTGTTATTTTGATGATTTAGTTGTCTGAAAATGTAGTAAATGAGAGTTTTATTATGATGAAGATGGGGTCGATGAGTATGATGCAATTTATGAATCATGTTTGTCTGCTTGAGAAGATTTAGTTTGTTGAAAAGATTGAAATACATATTTTAATAGGTGCATGATGATGTTAGAGTGAGTTGAGGAAGAAACAGAATTGGCTGAAATTGTTGATTGAGAGTGCGTATTTGGATAGAAATTTCTGTCTCCCTTTTTTAAAGGGAGAAGTCCGAAGGACAGAGGGATTTTTTTATTGTTATATTTGGGGCGCTTCGCCCCCAAACCCCAGACTCGACTTTTCCCACAATTAAGCTGGAAAAGTCGAGAGAAAAGAGCCCTCTCAAAAAATTTTTCAGTCATACTTTCCGTTTGTTGATTCACTAATTGAATACGGAGAATCGTTACATCCGATTCTATCGGACCGTTTTGGCATATCTTTTTCAGTAATTTCAACGCAGTCTGACAAATGAAAAATTTTTGGCTGACGCCTTTTTTGACCACTTCTAGCAGAACTTGATTTTAGTGAAAATTTTAATATAGTGAATCGTATTGTGAATTGTTTTTGTTATTATTTTTAATTTTTAAATAATTTAAATGGCAAAGGAAAAAACTTATGTAAAGGTTGAAAGTTCAAAGCCAGCAAGTAATGAAGTTTACTGAAAGGATAGTCATGGAAAGATTATCAAGATTGAACAAACATGAGATCCTAAAAAAAGAGCTGGATGTAGAAGATTTTTTGCAGTTTTATGTTGGTTAATTGCTATCGCATTTGAAGTTATCGGAATCTTGAGATTAAACGGTAATATCAATTGGTTTAGTAATATGGAAGTTGTGACTTTCTTGTTAATCTGTCTTTGAATTGATTTGATATTTGTTATTATTTGATCATTATTATGGAAGAAAGCAAATCATATTGATCCTGCTTCTGAAAAGAACAAAGCAAAATTCTGGTTGTGGAATAATTTAGGTACAATACTTTCTGTAGTAGCATTTTTACCTATAATTATTTTAGTTTTCACTAATAAAGACCTAGACAAAAAATCAAAAGGTTTAGTTGGATGAATTGCTATCGCAGCTTTAGTTATTGCTGGATTGGCTAGTTATGATTATAATCCTGTTTCTATAGAATGATTAGAAAGAGCACAGCAAGAAGTATTACAAGTAAGTCCTTCTGGAAATGTTTATTGGGCTCCACACAGTAAAAAATACCATGTAGATCCAGACTGTCCAGCTTTCTCAAATAGTGAAACAGTTTATGAATGAACAGTTGCTGATGCTTATGAAAGAGGTTTAACAGATCCTTGTAGAAGATGTATTCCAGAGTTATCTGATGAAGAATATGAGGCTCTTGAGCACAGTCATGAATGAGAAGAAGTAGAAGTTGAGAAGGAAGAAGGTTGAAATGTAATTAGTGATTTATTGTGAGAATTGGTTTGAGAATAATTAAATAATTTTATATAAAAAAAGGAGCCCAACGTTTGCGGGGGCTCTTTTTCTGAATTTGATTATTATTCTTGTTTGACATTTTTTTTAAAATATTTATAAATAAATATTTTATGGATTGTTAAATTTTGTTATATGTTGAAAGATAATGAGTTTCTAGATTTATTTGATAATAAACGCTATGAAATAAATAATATTTATGATTTTTTTGATAATAAAGAAATTAAATCTAAAATATTTAGTACATTATGAATAAATGATTTTTTAGATGTAATTGTGGAAAAATACAAGGACAAATCACTTGATGCTGAAACACAGAGAACTATCGAAATAATATCACATTATTATATTGCAAAACTTTTGTATGAAAAAGATGTTATTGGTAGTGTGGAAGAATTTTCTTCATCTAACAAGACATTAAAATCGTGTTTTAAAGGGAAAATTGATGATATTAAGTTATTGAGATTTTCGTTGATGCCTGTAATATTTTCTTCTATTAAGGAGCATTTTTTGTGATGAAATTCTTGGCAAGATTATTTGGATAGGTTTAGTGAAGAAAATCTTATGGACATATTAAACACTGCAAAAGAACGATCAGAGATTGAGGACTTTTCTTTATTAAAGCCTTCTGAATTATCAAATAAAAAATTTATTAGCGAAATTAGAAATGCTTTGGATCATACTCGTTATGTTTTTTGATCTGAAGCATTATATATAAAAAATCCTAAAAATACATATCATAAGCAGGAGTTTGAAAAAGAAATTCCTTATGCATTTTTACTTTTATTTATTTTGAATTTGCCACATTTTATACCAAAAAATTCATTGGGTATATCCTTATGTTGTGATGATGAAGAAATATTTTCAAATTCAAAAAATTTAAAATTTAGTGATTATAAAGACAGTTTGCATATTTATCAGCATCTTGCAGAGTGAAAATATGAAGATGATACTATTACAAAAAATAGAGAAATTTTTTTATCAAAATATTTAATTGGTGATGTGTGAGAGGTCGTAGAGGAGCATGATTTCGTAGAATGAGGTGATGAGAAAATTAAAAGTAGGGTATTGGAGGAATGATGATTGCTGACTAGTTATTTTAATAAAGAAAAGCTAGATTCAAAGCATTTGGAATATGTACTTGTTTCTTTATGAATGTCTTCTTTGACAATTCCGATGTCGATACTTGTTTATTTGTTGTTTGTTAGTGATAATTCTTATAAATGATTGAAATCTTCTGAGTTTATGGATAAAGCATACGATTTCTTATATTTAATATTTTATGATTATTTTACGGGTTGTGGTGTATATAAAAATGATATGGATAATGCTATTAAAAATTATCATCTTAATATAAGAGGTGATAATAATGATATTTGAGATACTATTAATTACTCATTTCCATCTGAAAAAGATAAGATTTTAGACAATATAAGAAATAATTTAAGGATAGCAAAGCAGGAAAGTAATGGACAATCTGTAATGAAAACTATTATGTGATGCCGAAAATATGTATATAGTTATTTGATGAAATGTGGTTTTAAAGATGAATGAGATATTTTTCAAAAATGAGAAATAAAGATTACGTTAGAAGAATTGGTAAATCTTTGTTATTTTACATGTGGTGATTATTTCGCTATTAGTTGAATTATTGAGACATTTCCAAATCGATTAAAAGTTCAGATGATTAAGATGGTTTATCTTAATGAGCTTATTCCGTTGCAAAAAAGTGGCAAAAAGGGTAGGAAATCTGAGGAAGAACATATTAGAAATGCACTTGCACATGATAATTATACCATTTTGGCTTGAGTGGATCAAATTGTGCTGCGTGATGGTTATAGTCGTGGTGATGATAGGTGGAACCGAGAAAGAATATATAAATTATCAGAGTTGTATGAAAATACATATAAGGCAATGGATGATAATATGAAAAATATAAAGCTTAATTTTGATTGAAGTGCCTTGATTAATTAAATTGCTTAGTAAGAGTGGAGTAGTACCCTTTTCTACTTTACTCTACTCTGTCTGAAAGTAGTAAAAAAATTTAAATATTAATTTATTTGTGCAAATTTTTGTAATTTTTTCTTAAAAGTGGCTTAAGAAGGGGAGTATCGAAAAATAGCTAAAAATAGGGGTATTTTTGGTTTGCACAATGTATCTTGTGCAAAGTAAATGAAATTTTTTCTTTCTGACTTCTGGAGCTACTTTTTTGAAAAAAATTAAATAAAAATAAAAAAAATTATATTTTTTATCTCCGATAGGTCTGGAAGTTTTTTGAAAATTTCTGAAATTTGTTCTTTATAATCCTCTATTTTTTATAATATTGTGTAATACTTGGTACTACCTATAGTTTCTAAATAATTTCAAATTTGATTAAAATTTTATCAAGGTGGACAATTGTGCCACTTGAATCAAAAAATGAACGAATTTGAAATCTTATTTTTCGTATTAATACCCTTTTCTTACTATTTTTTTAAAAAATTTCTCTTTAAATTTTTGATCTATTTTTTTATCAAAATTTTATGATTTTTAAATAAATGTATTTTGAATTTTTTTTAGATATAAAAATTTTATTAAATTTATTTTTCTACTTTGCACAATATTTTGTTATAGAAATCTTCTTGAAAATATTTTTTAATTGGATAACTTATATTATTATTTTTAAATTTTAATTCATTTTGGATGAAATTAAAGAACATTTTATTTTACTCTATTGCTTCTATATTGGCTTTATGAAGCTTTGTTTCTGCTGTGAATGTTGATTCTCAAATTGAAGATGAGTTAAACAAAAAGGAACAAGAAGAGATGATACAGAAAGCACAGGATTTAACTGAGAAAATTACGTTTACACAGGTAAATTCTTGTCAAGATATGGAAAAAGTGATGGAAGATTTCTTAGAAACTTACAAGAAATTACATCCAAAAATAGATTATGATTATCGTATATATAGGAAAGGTGGTATGTATCTAGAAGATGGTATCGTTTATGAGACTAATTCATTTGCCGTTCAGGATGTTGAGTATGTAACTAGTGATGCTATTGAACCATCTAAGTCTTTGTCTGTTGATAAATGAGAAGTTTCTGACTACTCTACAACAAATATTCAAAAAATGTGAGTTGATGAGCCTGAGATTTTGAAGTCAAATTGAAAATATCTTTTCTATTATTCAGAGGTAAATTATAATGATAAATATATATCTATCATAAAAACTCCAACTGAAAAAGACTTGTCTGATGCTGAATTGCTTTCAAAAATTAATATTCCTGATAGTTTGGATAATATTCAATTATTCTTGAATTGAGATAAGTTAATTATTTTGGGTTCTCGTTATGATAGAAAATCTGATTCTGTTTTGTGATCTAATCGTACTTTGGTAATCGTATATGATATAAGTGATCTTGAAAATTTGAAGATGGAGAAAATGACTGAAGTTTACTGACGTTTTGAAGATGCTAGGATGATTGATGATCAGCTTTATTTGATTTCTTCTATTAGTTTGGATTGGTATGAAATTGCTTGGAGAGATCGTCCTATTAAGTTCAAGGATATGCAGCCAAAATTAATTGATGTTACGTTGAAAAAGAAATCAGGTTTTTTGCAAAAGGTGTTGGGTTCAAGGTTTATGTATGACAAAAAGATTGTAAAGATGCCTTGTGATAGTATTTTCTACTTATTGCCATCTGAGGAAACTATGAAAGAAACAAATACTTATCCTAATTTTACTTTAATTTCTCAAGTTTCTTTGAGCGATTTGAGTGCTACGCCTAAACAAGATTTAGTATTTGGAAATGTGGATGAAATTCATATGAGTCAAAGTTCTTTGTACTTACCTTCTCCAATTTATTTCTCTAGTCCAAAGAGATGTCCACATCGATGATGTTATGGTTCTTGGTATTATAGGGATGAAAATACGTTGATTCATAAATTCAATCTTTGAAAAGATGTAAAATATCAAGATTCAACTATTATACCATGAACTCCATTAAATCAATATTCTATGGATGAAGATGATGATTGAAATTTTAGGATTTTGACTACTACATGGTATGATCAAAAGGCTACTCACCTATCAATTCTTGATAGTGAATTGAAATTAAAATGAAGTCTTTTGAATATTGAGCCAGGAGAAAATTTCAAATCTTCTCGTTATATTTGAGATAAATTATATTTAGTGACTTATCAAACTATTGATCCTTTGTTTGTCGTTGATATGGAAGATATCGCTAATCCAAAAATTATTTGAGAGCTAAAAATTCCTGGATATTCTACTTATTTACATCCATATTCAGAAGCTAAAAATTGAGTTCAATATTTAATTTGAATTTGATATTCTACTACGGATAATTGATATGGTTGATTGAAACAAGACAATACAAAAGTTGATTTGTACAAGATTGATTATAATTGACATGAAACAGCTGAGACAAAATGTAGTGCTTTGATTACAAAAAATGTTGATGCAGAATTGACTGATTCATGTACAAAGGTTGAAACTGGATCAATAAGAGTAAAAAAATGTAATGAAGAACAAAGATTGTATGAAGATTGTCTCACAAAAGTAAATCCTGAAAATATTGCAGTTTCAGTAATTGCTTCTTATGAATTTACTGGAGATTCAAGTTATTCTCCTGCATTGGACAATCCAAGAGTTTTTGTTCGAAGATCAAATAAACAGGAATTAGTATTACCAATGTCTATTTCTACTGTTACACAAGAGTGAACGAGAGAAAATAATCGAAATTATAAATATGATTATTTCTTGTGATTAAAATGATTGTCTATCAAAACTTCTACAGCATTGATTAAAGAAGTTTTATCTCAAAATTTTGTAGATGATACAACAGATGATAATTATCGTTATCGTCGAAATTCTTATGATGCAAGAGTTTGATATATTGATGATACATATTATTTCTTGATTTGAGGATTCGCGTGATTTTTGAATAAAGATGGAGATGTTGTTACATTAGGTTCTTTATAGTTTGAAATATTTTTAAGTATGTGAAAAGCCAGGGGGGCAAACCCTCTGGCTTTTATAGTTATTGTTCGGTTAAATAAGCCCATGCTTTTTCAACCTTGTCCATTCTTTTTTTTGTCCAAGCATAGTGCTTTTTTTTATCGTTGTATACATCGATAATTTTTTCTAAGACGTCTGTCTCTATGCTTGAGTTTGCAGATTTATAAAGGTCGTTCACATACGTGATTCCTTTGTTTAGATTTTCGATAATTTTATCGATTCCGATTTCGTATAGGTCATTCCACTCTTTGTAGTATTCTTCTTCCGTAGCGAAGTCGTTTTCAGGATAAAACACGAATCCACAATCATTGCAAACTAGTTCTGGGTAGCGATAGCCTCCCCATACGATGTGTTGTCCGTTGCAAACTGGACATGGCTCAAGTGAGCCGGTTTCAATTTTTAACATAATTAAAAACTGGATATATTTATGGTGTATACTCTATTGAAATTGTTTTGTTTTTCAAGAGTAATTGACTTATTTTTGAAATGTTGTTTAATTTTTAAATTAAAAAAAAGAAGCAGACTTATCTGCTTCTGAATTTTCCAAAATGCGGATCTAATTTATGTAATATTTCATATGAATGGTTGAGGTTCAGTATGAAACGAATTTTAAAGCTTTTGATCAGGTAGAAATGAATTCTATCGAACTAATACTGGGATAAACTCAATAATCATTTTTGAATCAAGAACAGTATTAGCAGCAGTAAAATCTGAAATATCCGGAGCATCGTTTCATAGACATTGCCAATATGGTAACTTAATATTCCATAATAGCTGATAATTTAACAATAGTAGATTTTGCTATCATGATTATCACTATTTTAAAGCGAAATATTAAATTGAAGAAACCATAAGAGATAACTATGATCGTTTCTCTGATGAACTGAATACAGTTTAAATACTCAGCCAGAAACATGAGGTTTCAAAGAGAAAGACACAACTTTAATCGCAGCTCCTCTACTACTCGGTAAGGAGAAATAGAGATATTAGTTAGCTATGTTTGTTCATAGATAACCGTACAGAATGATTTGCACATTCAGCGATGAGATTAGAGCAAATGGTGAACATCTCAAATACCATAAATTATTTTAATGATCTCATTTTGTTTCACCAAGAACTTCTTGTTTTTCTTGATGACGTATATATTATATTCAAAAAAGTTTTATTTGTCAAATTTTTTGGCACTTTTTTTGTATGAATTTTACTAGGTAAAAACTACGATTTTAAAAATCAGACAAAAAAGTTTACTTTTTTTTGATTTTTTTTGAAATTTTTTTTGAAAAAAATAACTTGTTTATGAAAAATTATTTATTAAAGTGTTTTTTGTTTATTAAATTAATTATTTTTATGTCCAAGTACTCTACTTCCCAGGTTCAGACCTATATTCAATGTCCATTGAAATATCGTTATCATTATGTAGATAAAATTCCTGTTTCTGAATTTGTGGAAACAGCTGATACTTTGCTTTGAAGTTTAGTACATGAAACTCTGGAAAAATTGTATGATGATGTAAATGTTTTAAAGGTTCCAAGCAAAGAAGATTTGATAAAGTTTTATTATGATTTATGGGCTAAAAAAGAGAGAGAAGCAAAAGAAAATTGATGAGAAATTCAGGTTATAAACCAAGAATTTACTCTTGATGATTACAAACGCAGAGGCGAATCTTATTTGGCTAAATATTATGATAAGCATTCCCCTTTTGAAGATATTAAAGTCATAGATACTGAAATGCAGATTATGTTTAAGCTTGATGATGATATTAATTTTCAGTGATTTATTGATAGATTGGATAAAGTTTGAGATACTTTTGTAATTTCAGATTATAAAACAAATAAAAGATTGCCGACTGAAGAAAAAGATTGATATATTGAACAGCTGACTTTGTATGGAATTTGAATCAAACAAAAATATGCAAAGTATTTTAAAGATATGAAAGCGAGGCTTTATTTTTTGCATTTTGATATTGAAGATGAGCGAGATTTAACAGCTGAACGTTTGGAGCAAGTCAGGCAGAAATATATTGGTTTGATTAGTGAAATTGAAGAAAAAAAGAAAAAATATTGATTAGGAGATAAAAAGTGCTTTGAATCAAAGCAGTCTCCACTTTGTCAGTGGTGTGACTATTTTTCTATTTGTCCGCTGTTTAATGCGATAAATACTGATGATGAAGTGGTTTCAGATTTATCAGAGAAAACATTGTCTTCACTAGTTGATGATTTTATTTCTTTGAGTAATCAGGTTTCAGATTTAGAAAAACAAAGAGATTGATTGAAAGAAATATTTCAAAAATATGTGCAATTCAAGGATCCAGATAATGAGCAATCGGATTTTCTCATTGCAGGAAATAATTGAAATGTCAGAGTTTCGAAGAAGGCAAAAATTTCGGTATTAGATAAAGATAAATTTATTGAGAAAATAAAAGAACTTTGACTTTTTGATTCATATGCAGATATACCGCGGCAAAATGTTGATAAATTATTTCTCAAAGATTGATCTGCAACTGTTGAAGATTTTTTGTGAGCAGTTTCTGAAGATATTAGGTTTGATGTTAGAAAAGTGAGTAAAAAAAATTAATAACTAAGAATTAAAAATTAAAAATGAAGGGATTTTTTTTATTGAAATTTTTTGTCTTTAGTATATATATTTTGGTATTTATTTTTTAATATTTAATTATGGCAACAACAAAAAAAGTAGTAAAAGTGTCTTCAGGTTCTGCCAAGTCATCAAAAACTTCAAAATCTTCAGCTTCTGGAGTGTGAGCATTACTTTGAAAATGTAAAGGTTTACTTTGAAATTCAGGATGACTATTGGAAGATGTAAAAGAAATTTCAACTAAATGATCTAATTTCTTAAAAAAATGAAAAGATACTTTAGCAAAAGCAAAAAAGAAAAATAAAACAGCTGCAGATAAAAAGAGTCTTTTAACAAGCTGAAAAGAGCTTTTAGTTGAATGAAAAGAGTTGTATACTAAAGGAAAGAATTTATTGAGCCAATTGAATAAATCAAAAGGTGGTAAGAAGACAACTAAGTCTACAAAGACAGCTAAAGTTGCAAAAACTATAAAAAAAGCAAAATAATTTATTCATACTTGAAAAACGAAATCTTTTTGATATAACGACAGCGCAATTTTTTATATTTTAAAAATATGTTTGATGAAAAATTTAAAAGTTTTGTCTTTTGTTTTATTATTTTCAGTATTAATTGTTGCTTGATGTGAAAAAGCAAATAATCAGGAAAAGTATTCTTGTGAGGGTGATGAAGTATGTCCTGTAGAACAAACTGTTGAGACTCCTTCAATCGAAATCGAAGAAGCACCAACAGTAATTGTTGAAGCTAATGATGAGGTCGATTGAGAAGAAGAGTTTGAAAATAATGAACAAACTGTTGAAGAACCAAGCGATCAACCAATGATGAGAATTATGGTGGATGAAAATGCGACTGCAGAAGAAATTGAACAAGACATGGTTAATACATGTGCAAATGCTAATTGAACATGGGCTGACTGAGTTTGTACATTAGAAGATGGTTCAGTAGTTGCTTTCTAGTTGAAAAAATATTTGTTTTAAAAAAATCTTAGCTTAAGCTAAGATTTTTTTGTATGTTATTGAATTATTTTTTAATTGTGTAATGCTTGTAATTTTAGGTCTGCATTTACTTTCTCCAATTTTACTAATGAATTTTCAATTTCTTCTAAACTACCCTTTTTTCTCAATTCTCTAATTTCTTTTTCTAATTGAGCTTTCTTTTCTTTTAATTTCTTTTCATCTTCACTGACTTTAGTGGTTGCTACTGTTGTTGCTATCTTTACTAAATCTTCACTTATAAATGCAATTCATTTTGATATGCTAATTGATATTCATTCGTTTGTTTTTACAAAATCTTTTTCTTTATATTTTCATATTGGAGAAATTGTTATAATTCATGGTTTCAATGAAGTTACAGTAGGTCTTTGTCATGGTTTTACTGTGACGTCACCTATTTCCGTAGGTAAAATTATTTTATCGATTTCACCTTCAAATATTATTCTCTCTGGACTTGAAATTTTTAATAGCATAATTTTAGCTTAGGATAAATTTCAAAATTACCAATCATAAAAATATCATAACAATTTTTATTAAATAATCAAAACTTTTTTAGTCTTCGTTATTACTTAGTCTTTTTCTGATAAATGCTGGTGTTTCATCGTCTATGTCTTCAGATTTATTTGAGCTGAAAAAATCATTTTTTTCTTCTACTGCTGGAGCTTGTGGTTCTTCGTTTGTTCTACTAACTATCCTTTCGATGAATCATTGGCTTTGATTCATGGGCTTGTAATTTGATTTTCTTGCATCTGGTCTTCATAATTCATCATATCAAATCTTTTTGTGAGCTGGTTCTGAACTTTGTTCTTCGAATCATGTAGCGATAATCGTAACTTGCACTTCATCTTCCATTGTTTCGTCAAAAGACATTCACCAAATCATATTTACATCGTCATCGATAATCTCTTCAACGATACTTGCAGCTTCTTGTACTTCTGTTGGAGTTAAATCAGATCCTCCTGATACTGCGAAGATGATGCTCTTTGCTTTGTCCAAATTTGTTTCCATCAATGGATTGTCGATAGCTTTTCTTGCAGCTTCTACTGCTCTCTTTTCTCCTGCTCCGTATCCTATTCCCAATAATGCATTTCATGAGTTTTGCATTACAGTCTTGATGTCGGCAAAATCGATGTTGATATCACCTGGTTTTATGATTAAATCAGATATTCATTTGATTCCGGAATAAAGAATTTGATCAATCATCAAGAATGCTTGTTTGAATGTTGTTTTTTTATCGATTACATTAAATATTTTTTCGTTTGGAATTACTATCAATGTATCTACTGTTCATTTAATTTTTGCTAGTCATTCTTCAGCATTTAATTTTCTCTTTTTACCTTCAAATTCGAAAGGTTTTGTAACTACTCATATAGTCAATATTCACATTTCTTTTGCTATATTTGCAATTACTGGGCTTGCTCATGTTCATGTTCATCCTCACATTCATACTGTGATGAATACCATATCTGTATCTTGTAACATGTTTTTTATATCAGCTTCGCTTTCTTCAGCAGCTTTTCTACCTATTTCTGGATTTGCTCCAGCTCATAGTCCTTTTGTCAAATTTAGTCAGATGTTTACTTTTTTGTCAGCTAAACTTCATGCTAAATCTTGAGCATCTGTATTTATTGCTACAAATTCTACTCCTTGTAGTCATTCGCTAATCATCCTATTTACGGCTTTGTTTCCACATCAACCGATTCATAAAACTTTAATTTTTGCTCCTGGTATAAATTCAGGTTTTACTTCATTGATAACCATTTTTAATCTATAATTACAAAGTAAATGTTTTGCACAAATGTGCTAGAATAAGTTTTTAAAGAAATCTCATATTTTTCATCATATTTTTTTTATATCAATTCCATGTGTTCCTTTTCTTCAATCTTGATATTTATTTGATCGAACGAATGTTCACAAGACATTTGTAAATTGTATATTATTTGAAATGTCTCATAGGTTTAATTGTGTATCTTTTCCATAAAATGTTGCTAATTTAAATACATCTTTTGATAACAAATCAAGATTTGGCATTTTTGCTCATCATCATACTAATATTACCCCACCTGGAAGTCTTCAATCTCTATCAAGAGCTTGTAGGTGTTTATTGATTTTTTCAAATATTTCTTCATATCTTGATGATATAATTTCAGTCAAGAATAATGTATCTAACTGATCGTTATCAGATGGTTTTCTGTTTGAAATTGCAGTTCAGTGTGTCTTTTTGATATCTTCAGCATCTTTGATATCTATTTGCATTCATATAGAAATATCTTTTGTTACATCTTCTCATCATGCTGGGATTGTACCATATCACAATGCGTATCAGTCTTCGAATATTGCATAACTTGTTTGATTTTTACCGATATCAATTAATACTGTTCATAAATCTTTGTGATCATAATCTAATATTAATTCACTTGCAGATAGTATGTTTGGTATGATATCTGATATTGATAATCAAACGTTATCAAACGCTTCAGTCACCCCATTGTAAATGCTTTTTGGAACCATGAATGCATCAGCAACTAGTTCTAATCTTTTTCCTTTTAATCAGATTGGATCTTTTTCTTTTTTAGTTTCGTCTATGATTCGGTGTACAGGTACGATTTTGATTGTTTCCATATTGTTTTCTATAGCAATATCGGCGATAACTTTTGATAAGTGTTCAACATCGTTTTCTGTAATTTCTGGATCCATAATTCTCTTTTGCTCAGTGATTCTTTTTACTACTGCATCTGGGTGTGAAATTCAAACGAATACTTCATCGATGAAGTCTCATCATAATTTCTTTACGAAGTTTTCGATAATGTTGTTTATGCTTTTTGTAAATGCCTCTGTATCCAGAATTTTTCCTTTACGCATACCGCGTGTTGGCTCAATGTGCTTTGCAAGAATTGTGTTTTTTCACTCATCGTTTGCAAATACTACTGCCTTGATGGAATCGTTTCCAATGTCAAAAATAGCTTTAATATCCTGCATCTTTTTATGAAAATAAAAAATTAAAGTTTTTACCTACGAGATTTTTTGTTACATTCTACAAATTATTTTATTTACGATTCATTGTTTATGAAAATATACACCAAATGCAAATTGGTTTTTAATTATTATGATATATTTTAGTTATCATATAGGTCTAAACTGTTTTTTTGCAATTTTTAGTATATCTAACTTTTGGTTATCGTTCCGAGATCTGTATTTAGCTTTGCTAGTTTTCGTTATTGCCTCCGGCGGGTTACTTTTGTCTACTAGCAACAAAAGTAACCAAAAATGCCTCTCGGCTCACTTCGTAATTTCAAATAATATCTTACTTCGTTCGATATTAGCGAAATTCGAAGCTGAGCCGATTTTTTTAATTTTGGAATTGAAAAATTTTATTTGTTGTTAGAATAATTTAATTTTTTTGCTCAAGTGTGAAAATTGAGGCGATTTCGTATCTTTTATCGTCGTAAAATTTTAGCATTTTATCGTTTACTATGATTCATTTTCATTTTTCTCATAATTTCTTTGTTTTGTATCGTAATATTGGCTTTCGTGTATATTTGATTAAATTTTCTATCAGCTTTCAAAATACTCATCCAAATAGAAATTCAATTATTGTTTTAAATTTTGATTTTCATGTGAATAATTTTGTTCAGATATTAATACAATATTTTTGTGGATGGTTTGGAAACATAGCTTCAAATCGTGGGTTATTTTTATATATTATTCACTCCTCTTTTGTTTCTTGGTATAATGGAACTAGATGGGCTAATCGATATCATAAATAGATATCACTTTTGTTTTTCAGCATTATAGTGTAGAGATTTGTATTATCCTCTCTTGTATAAAAAGATAAACAAAATTTCTGCTTTTTGTTATTTTTAAATCTTTTTTGTCATAAAATAGTGAAATATAGTTCGCTGAAGAATCTTGCTTTCCGTAGTTTATTTTTCTTTGTTATGATAAAAATATCAATATCGGAGTCTTCTTTTAGTGAGTTGAATGTAATTGAGTTGCACAAAAATATTTCAGAAATAAATGGTAAACTTCTGTATAGATTTCAAAATTTATTTATTTTTGTAGTAAATGTTTCGAGGTATTTGTTTTTTTCTTTTCGAGAGAAATCTTGGTTTAGTGTGTGGTTCTTTTTTTCTTTTTTTGTTCAGTACTCAAAAAACTCAGAGTTTTTTGGCACTGGATAATTCATTATGTCATAGAATAGTAGTTTTTGATCTTTCATATTTTAGATTTTATTTACTCGCATGTACTAAGTCAGCAATCAATTCAATTTGTTACTTTATCATTATTACATCGTTCTAAGTTTGCTGTTTTTGTTACTGTATTTATCGTTATTTTTCATATAGGTTGCCAAGTTTTTCATTCGGTTCACTCAGTTGTGTTACATGATTCTCAATTTTTTTCAGCTGCATATATTGAAAATGAAAAATATGTGTCAATTTCGCTTGTTTCAGGGGCGTATTCATGATAAGATATTATTGTTGTTCAGTCGTTATAAGATCATTCATTGGTTCGTCGTTGTGAGGCAGAACATGAATGATCGTTGTAATGTTCTTTTTGTAGACAACCATCCATTTTTTTTCTGGTACCAACTCATCAAATTCCTCTTTGTGTTTGTAGTACAGCCATGCTTTGTGGTGTGATAGATTTCATTTTACTTCTTTTGCATTGTTGTTGATAATATTGTCATCGTGGTCATCATCGACGATTAGGACATAGTGAATTTATGCATGTGTCTCGTATTTGTGCACATAGTCCGGCGTTAAAATCTCCTCCTCCTCATACAGTTGTAGATGATTCATCATTTGCAAAGACAACGAGACCAGAAATCGTAGCATCAAACTCTTCAATATAGTCGTATCATATTTCATATAGTCAATCTTTAAACATGTTAATTATGTTTGTTTCTCAGCTTGATTTAAAAAGAAATTTATCAATATTTTTTATATTTTTTTTAGCTGTGTAATTTTTCTCGGAATCAATTAATGAAATATATTCATAGTGTCAAGATCAGACTAAATTTTCTGAAGCTGTTAAGTCTCAATTTTCATCATAGCATGGTACAATTGTATCTTCTTTTGTGGCATCTATATTTTCTATTACACAGTACACATATGTGTATCATGCTTCTAATTTACCTTTATTTCCATTTTCATCTGTCATTTTTATTTGAAATGTATCTATCTCGTGTTCCGTTCATTGGTAAGTTCGTATTTTATTTCTTTGGAAATCTTTTAGCATTTCTGTAATTTCTTTGTACATTACATTTACGGCTTCTTTCCTGTAATCTATGCGGTCTTGTCATAGCATCCTTATATTATATAACGCAGTGGATATGATTCCAATTATTACTATTACAACAAGTGACTCAAGTAATGTAAATCATCTAAATCTTTTCATGTTTGTATTTTTTGAATTAAATATAAAAATCTTATACTAATATTTAATATTTTTTCAAATGAAAAAAATCTCGTTTTTTAGGCGAGATTTTATTTCTATGTATGGATTTTTTAACCGTTGATTAGGGGTCTAATTACACAATTGTAATTCTTATCGTTTTTGTTTTGGACGATAAGTGGTTTTTGATTATCTACAATATTGAACACTATTTCTTCTGTGTCCATTGTCCTGATGAAATCTGTGATGTATCTTCCATTGATTCCAAATGATACTGGTTCTCATTCCATTAGTACTGGGATATTTGTCTTTCATGTTCATTTGTCAGTTTTTCCAGAAGAAACTGATGCCTCTCAATCATTTACTTCGATTTGGATGAAGTTGTTGATATCTCTTGTCAAAATTCAGATTTTTTTGATTGCTTTTTCACAGTCATCTTTGTTCATTATCAATGTAGTATTGAATTTTGTTGGCATAACCTCCTCTCTTTCATAATCTGGGAAGTTTCATTGAATTAGTAATGATGTAGCCAATATTTTCATTCCGTCGATATCGAAATCAAATGCGATAAGGTTTGATGAATATTTTACATTTACATTATCTGATCATTTTTCTTGAGCAAAGTCTGAAATCTTTTTGATATCCAAAACTGATGTTTTTGGTATTATCAATGAAAAATCATCTCAAACTATTGTAGAATTTGTTTTGAATTCAGTTAATCTAAATGAATCTGTTCAAACAAAAACTAATTTTCTGTTTCACTCCTCCTCTTTTGATTTCATAAGTATTCAAGTCAAAACTGGGCTGAAGTTCTTTTCAGTAACTGAATATTCTACTTTTTCGATTCCGTTTGATAATCATTGTGTATCCAAAGTAATTTTGTTGTCTTGTGGTACATCTGGTAAAGCTACATATTCACTGGCAGATATTCCAGGTATTTCAAAATTATCTTTTCATGATTTGATTGTCATTGTCTGGTTTTGTTGATCAACAGATATTTCAACTTGAGTCTCCTCTATTGATTTGATGATATCAGAAAACATTTTTGCATTGATAGTGATTGCTCATTCAAGTTTTACTTCACAAGGAGATTCAATTTCTACATATTTTTCCATATCCGTAGCTCTAACTACTATATTGTCGATAGATGCTTTCATATAAATGTTTTGTAAAATTGGCAAAGTGGCGTTCTTTGCTACAAATCTACTGCTGATATCGATGATATCATTTAGCTTTGCTACATCTATTACAATTTTCATGGTTGGAAAAAATTAGAAATTAAATAATTTTTCTCAAATATGTAAATAACTAAAAAATTTAAAAATTCAAGTGAAAAAATATTTTACTTTTTTTTATTTTTTTTGAATTTTTAATTTGTTGAAAATGGCTCCCATGTTTAGAAGCCATTTATTTATTTTTAATTTGAGTGATTGTTACATTTCATTGATGATACGGAGAAGATACTGACCGTATTCATTTTTTACCATTGGTTGGGCTAGTTTGTACATTTTTTCTTCGGTAATCCAACCATTACGGTATGCAATGTCCTCTAAGCAACCGATTTTTAGGCCGGTGCGTTTCTCGATGACTTCGACGAAAGTGGATGCTTCTGAGAGACTGTCGTGCGTGCCTGTATCCAACCAAGCGAAGCCGCGACCGATGGTTTGCACTTTCAATTTGCCGTCTTTCAGAAATTCTTGGTTCACCGTGGTGATTTCTAGTTCGCCTCTTGCACTCGGCTTGATGGTTTTAGCCACATTTACTACCTTGTTGGGGTAAAAGTAGAGACCAACAACTGCATAGTTGCTTTTTGGCTGTTTTGGTTTCTCTTCGATACTGATGCAGTTGCCAAGTTTGTCGAACTCTGCGACACCGTAGCGTTCTGGGTCTGTGACCCAGTAGCCAAATACTGTGGCTTTATTCTCTTTTTCAGCTGTTTGTACGGCGTTTTCAAGAATTTTAATGAAACCATTGCCGTAGAAGATGTTATCACCCAAGATTAGGCAAGCACAGTCATCACCAATAAATTTTTCGCCAATGATGAAGGCTTGTGCTAAGCCATCCGGTGAAGGCTGTTCGGCATATTCGAAGTGTACGCCGTAATCAGAGCCATCGCCAAGTAGGCGTTTGAAACTCGGCAGGTCATTTGGTGTACTGATAATTAAAATCTCGCGAATGCCTGCAAGCATCAGTACAGAGATGGGATAATACACCATCGGTTTGTCATAAATTGGAAGTAACTGCTTGCTGATACCCTTTGTGATTGGGTATAGTCTAGTGCCAGAACCTCCGGCTAATACAATTCCTTTCATGATTTGTAGTTTTATTTGTTTGTTGTTTTTGTTAATTATTCAATATGTTTTACATGTTTTTTAAATATTGTCTATGAAAATGCAATTGATTTTCTGTTTTTTTGTGATTTTAATATTCTCCAAACAACTTGAAAACTACTCCATTTGTGATTTTTGCATCAATGAAATCTCATGGATTTAGTTTTGATTTTGACGAAATGATGATTTGTTTATTATTGTCTGTATATCAGTCGTACAGATAAATTCAGTCTTTGTTTGTACCAGAGAAACTATTAATCAAAACTTTTCTCGTATTTCAGATTTCTTTTTCATTATTTTCTTTTGAGGTGTTGTTCAAGAGATTGTTTAGTCTATCTCGTCTTTCTTGCTTGATGTCGTATGGTACATTGTCTTGTAAATGTTTTTGAGCATAAGTTCCAGGTCTAGTGGAATATACTCCTATATATATCATATCAAATTTTCCGTACTCTACCAAATCTAAAGTTTGCTGAAAATCTTCTTCAGTCTCATCACAAAATCATACAATGATGTCGGTTGTGATACTGATATCTCTTTTTAGTCATCTGATTTTATCTATGAATTCTTTGGCTTTGGCACTGTCGTATCCTCTATTCATTAATTTCAAGGTTGCATCAGATCCGGATTGGAATGGGATGTGAATGTGTGGACAGAGTTTTTCTTCTGTTTCGTGCAATTTCAATAATTCGTCGCTGTAATAAGTGGGATATGGTGATGTGTATCTAAGTCGTTTTAATCAATCTAATTTTAAAACTTCTTTGACTATTTGTACGAAATCTGGGTGCTTGTTTACTATTTGTCCAAGTAGTACTATCTCCTCTGCTCCGTTTTTCAGGTGAGTTTTGCACTCTTGGATTATCTGTTCTACTGGGAAATATTTCTCTAATCATCTAGCATAAGGGACGATACAGTATGAACAAAACTGGCTACATCATGTGGAAATTAGGACATATGCAGTTTTGGTGTGATTCGTGTTCATAGAAGTATTTGTCTCAGGCAAGATTTGGCAGTAATTGCTGAATAAGCCTTTGTCGTACTTTATATTGTATCCAAGTTTTTGTAGTATTATTGGTAAAAAACCTGTATCATCAATTCTTCGGTACAATTCCAAATTATCAAAAGTCTTTTTCAAATTAAAAAATTGTGGGTTGAATGCATGATTTATTGGAATGATATTTTCTCATTTGATATTTTCAATTTCATCGGTATTTAGTCAGACAATCTGTGCTTTTTCTACATCTACACTTCACAAAAAATTTCATTTTCTCAAAGTTTCAGGGAGCTTTTTCGTGGTGAGTTTACTTGCTCTGATATTGTGTTGAATCATACATCCTGTAATCCAAATTTTTTGTTTTTTATCGAATCATTTCATTAGTCCTGTGATTTTGTCTTCGGCTTTTTGCCTGACAGAACAAGTATCGAGGATGATTATATCGGCATTTTTAATATTTTCTTCATAAGAAAATCAGCAGTTTTGGAGAACTGTTTTGATTCTTGCAGAGTCTGCATAATTCATTTGGCAACCGAATGTGAGAATGTGGAATGATGGCATAATTAAGAATTAATAATGAAGAATTAAGAATTTTTTTTGTGCAGCCCCACCTATCCCGCTAAAGCGGGAAGAACAACCTCCCCTAGCAGGGAGGAATTTTCTCCCCTGCCAGGGGAGATGTTCACCGTAGGCTAGAGGGGTTACTGATTACTATTTTTGGATGATTTCGAGGATTGTGTTTAAGTTGTTTTCATCTACATTTGTGATGATGTATCTATCGTAAACATGATTTAGATTTTCATTTGAAACTATGACTGTATTTTCATCTTTTCAGAAAACCCAAGTTCATTTTCAGGCATCTCGTGATCATTTAGCTTCAAATGTTCAATCTGATCAGAAGTAGATAGTATTTTTTCAATTATTTTCTGATATGTAGTCGAAGTGTAAATCGTTTGTTTCCTGTGATTTTTCATCAGCTTCAGGAGTAAAATTGTAGTATCGGAGTTTGTCGCAGAATTTACACTCAAAATCATTGTCTCATTCTGGGATGATTTTTGTATTGAAGTACTCCTCTGCTTGTTCTAGGAATGATTTTGTATTATTGTACTTGTATTTTGCATCTTTTCGGATTTTGTAGGCTTGGTCGCTAAACATTTCTTTTGTTGAACTATCATATTCTGTTCAATCTTTTGCTGTTTTGTAGTCTTGGAATGATGGAAGTTCTTGTGTTTCATCGATAGTAATTTTTGTTGGAACACCTGCGAATCAGCATTCATCACTGATATTTCATCTTTCATCTAAATAGTATCATTGTCCGTTTACTACTAAATAATATTCGGTTCGTCATTTTTCATTTAATCAAGTTCATAGTATTGCATATGCAATAAATGTTTTTGAATTGTCGTGATAATTACAATCATTGAATAAATGGAGGAAGGTATCAATCGCTTCTTCAGATGTTGTAGCAATTTTTTCTTCTTCTGTTATTTCATTTTCTCGATTTTCTGGTAAACAATCAGCTGTAATGCATTTATCTTTTATTGTACATCAGCAAAGTAATAAAAAGCTGATTGCGAAAAATGGTAGTAATTTTTTCATGTTTATTTAGTTTTTATGTAGTAAAATCGTGAATTTTATTTTATTGAATGTTTATTGATTTTCAAGATATTATTGAAAAATATTTTTGTTTTTTTATATTTTGTTTTACTGTTTATTAATATTTTTTTGAAATGTTTTTGATTATTTTGTTTTGAATAATTATATTGTGATTGTTGTTTGTATTCTTTTTCCCACAATTTTATTTCTGTGAATTAGTGATTAGTTTTTTGCCATATATTTGTGCTGCGACCTGAATACTATTTATTTTATCTTTTATATTTAGAAAAAAGAAATATTTTTCGAAAGTATTTCCATTGTTTATTTTGTTATTTGGTTTGGTATTTTTTCTTTATTCTAGAAAATATTGAGCATTTTATTCTTGAGAATGATTTCCTTGAGATTCTTGAAATAAAGAATGATTAGATATTTTGTATTCAAATATCCTTTTTAAGACAAAAAATTATGATGAATTAAAGCAACGAGTTTTGGAAAATGAAGCAGATATGGTTTTGATGGTAGAATATACTGATGATTTTAACCAAAATATGTGAGATGTCTTAAATGAAAAATATCCCTACTCTTCTCGTGTAGAATATTCTGATAAGTACTATGGAAATGTGGTTTTTAGTAAATATCCTATCAAAAATTTGACTGAAGAAATGGAACGATGAAAATGGAGATATTCATATTTTTCATTAGATTATAGTGGTGTAAATTACTATATTTATTTAGTTCATACAGCAGCTCCAGTATCATTGAAACATTTTAGGATGAGAAACAACCAAATACAGGAATTAATATGAGATTTTGCAGGTAAGACCTATTGAGAAAATGATAGAATTTTGGTGATTTGAGATTTTAATTTATCACCACGATCATATTATTATCCTTATTTAGAAAATGGTTTGATATGAATGAAAAATATGACAAAGAATTTTTCTCGTTTGTTTACGCGAAGTTTCCATTGATTTTGAGTGATATCTTCACATATAGATCAGGTGTTTATTAATAATGATGCTGAAATTTGAGATATTATTCAAGTAAAAACACCAGGTTCTGATCATAAGTGATTTTTGATAAAAAATTTTAGGTAAATAATGCTAAAAAATTTGCAAAAATAAAAAATTTTAGTATAATTATTTTGATTAATAGTTAATGGTTTATTTAGATTAGTAAAAACAAAAATGGTAGTAAAAAAAGAAAAAAAATGATGAGATGTGAAATTTTTATTGAGTACTGATACTTTACCATGATTCTGATTGGACTTGGTATTTCAATTGGCTAAAGAGGCTTGATTTGATGGATTAGATTTAGCTATTTGGAAAAATTTTGATACTTGGAATCTGAGATATGTTAGAAAATTATGTGAAAAATATGATTTTCCTATCAAAGTAATACAAACATCTCCAAAATTGAACAAAAAAGAGATGGATAAAGCTTTGGATCTTTGTGAAGCATTGAATGTAGATACTATCTGTATGAATGCACCAAAGTTTTTTGATTATAAATCTTATTATTTTATGAGGGATAATATCGAGCTTTATAAATCAAAAAATAAAGATATTAGGTTTTCAATTATAAATCCTACTGATTCTTATTTCCCACCATTTTCAATAGTGCCTAAATATCGTTTTAGCAATATTACTGAGATTATAAAAAAATATGGATGTAATTTATGATTAGATATTTCATGAATGGATTTAGATGTGTTTGAGAGTGACTTTTTGAGAATGGTCGATCGTTATGTCCCTTATGTATCTAATCTTTATTTGTCAGATTCTAATTCAAAGACTAGGCATTTATTCCCATGAGAATGAGCGATGAAAATACCTGAATTATTAAGGAGATTTAAGAGAGAATGATATAGTCGTTTTATATCATTGAAAGTAAATATTTCAAAAGTTGATTTGGCTGATCCTGATAAAGTTGATCTATTATTGAGGAAAGCTGTCAATTATTACAGAGATTATTATGTTGAAGCTAAAGCTGATTAATTATTAATTATTAGAATGTTTAAATTTATACTAGATTTTTTTAAATATCCGTTTGAACCCCAAAATCAAAATAATAAATTTTTCAAATTTATGAATACAGTTTTCAAGGATTATCCTGCTTTTTTGTGGGTAAAGCCAACTTGGCAGAGAGTTGTTTCGGCTCCTCTACTCTTTTTGGCAAAGATTTTTCAGAAATAATATTAGAATAAGCTAGTTTGTTGTGGCATCTGAAATTTATTTTTCAATTCTGTGATAACTTTTTCCATTGATCAGAAATTATTTTCTTCGACTAATATTTTTTTGTATTTGTTGAAATCAATATCTAAATTAAATTTATCTATTTCGTATTCATTTATTTCTGGAGAAATCTCTAAAGTAATTAATTTTTTTGCATTCTCTGCGTATTCTTTTCATTGCTCTAATTTTGCCTTAGTGCTTGGTGAAATCTCTGCTAGATTCTCGTAAATATTTTCGATTGTGCTGTATTTTTGTATTAAATCGCTAGCTCATTTTGGTCCGATTCCTGGTACTCATTTGATGTTATCAGCGCTATCTCAAATTAGAGCTAGGTAATCTAAAATATACTTTGGTTCAAATCAAAATTCTTGGATAAAATCATTTGTTTTGTATGTGATTCATTTACTTGGATCTGTGAAAATTACATTTTTATCCAAAAGTTGTTTCAGGTCTTTGTCTGCTGAAAATACATTACAAGTGATTGAATTATCTTGTTTAAACTTTGTAACTATTGATGCAATGATATCGTCTGCTTCATATCATGGTAAAACTAAATTTGGTATTCATAATTTGTTTGCAATATCTTGTACGATTGGGATTTGTATTTTGAAATCATCTGGAGCTTTGACTCTATTGGCTTTGTATTCTGGGTAAGCTTCGTGTCTGTGTGTTTTAGTTGGAGCGTCTCGTGCAATTACAAAGTAATCTGGTTTATCAAAAAATATTTTCAAAAGCATACGAAAAAAACCATATACTGTATTTATGTTGTGTCAGTCTTTGTCTGGCATATCAGGGAAAGCATAATATGCTCTGTACAAAAAACCTGATCCATCTATCAAATAAAATTTTTTCATACGTAATCATTTTTATTTAAATTTTTACGAAAATCATCGTATCTTTTGTTGAATTAAAATCAAGAATAAATAAATTAGTCAACGGAAATATTTTACTTGTAATTTAATGTTATGATTATAAATACGCCTGAAGAAATGTTTAATTTAGGTCAAGAATTATCGAAAAAATATAAGATTTTATTGTTGTTTGGAGATTTGTGAGCATGAAAGACTTTGCTTACTAAATGATTTGCAAATGGTTTGTGAATTGATGAAAATATCGTTCAGAGTCCTACTTATGCTTATATTAATTCGTATGAATGAAAATTATTGCATGTAGATATGTATAGGATTTGAGAAGAAAATGATGTTTGGGAAAAATGAATCAATGATCAAATTTCAAAACATGAATATATCGCGATTGAGCGACCAAAATTTATTGATAGTCTAGATATTTCAAATTATGCAAAAATAACTATTGAAAAAGATTGAGATCGTAGAATTGTAGAAATTAGCTAGTATTTTAGTTATTGATTAATTTATATTTAATAAGAGTTTTTTTGAATCTGTTGATGTAATATTGACTCATGTTTTGTTTACATGAATTTTGCTCGTCTTTTACTAATTTTACCACAATTAAGAAGTTGTTTAAATCTTCAAATATTTCGTCTAATTCGCTTTGTCTGAGAGCTTTACCATCAATTCTTTTTACTAATATTGTAGTAAATGCGTTTGTCATTTGGTTGATGTTTGAATCTGTATAATCAGGCATTACTAATTTTCATGTCATTCCGTTGATTGGCAAATTCATGTTTATGAATTGTAGATCTTTTGAACATGTATCAAAGCTATTAAATTTTTCTTTTAAATCAATTTCATCTCATGTTTTAAATCACGCTTCTGTGATCAAATGAGATTTTGATATTTCTTTACTTGTAAATACTACATCATTTCATGATAGATAGAAATCTCATCAAATATTTTGTGTGTTTCTTGCTTCATCCTCTATTTCAATACTATAATTGTATTTATATTTGTTTTTTATGTCTTGTAGTGTGAATTCGTGACCTGTTTTGTTGTTACTATCTAAACTATTTGTATAAATTGTTCATGATACTAAATATACTAAATGAGCATTTGTAATTTCATTTGTGCTAAATGTTATCATTATATCATTGCTTCAACTGATATTTCTCATATTTAAATTTTCGATTGTTGGACTTGTGTAATCTAATTCCATGTTATCGTATCATTCAGTATATCCTGTATTTCATGCAATGTCTGAATAATCTATTCAGTATACTACTTTTCATGTTGTATTCCTATCTGAAAATTCCATTGTGTATGTGTATTTATTTCATTCTTTTTCTTGTAGATAAGCAGATTGTCATAAAATATTTACACTAACGCCTGTTAATTCTTCATCTGATTCAAATGATAATGTTGCTGTGTCTCAAATATTTAATTTGTTATTTCTTGTAGAAAAACTTATAATGATACCTGATAATGTAGGAGCTTTATTGTCAATTGTAAATTCTCATCATTCAGCTTCCCAGTAAATTATATTAAAGTCTTCGGTTTCTCATATTGTAATTGATAGTTTACATCATTCATAATAATCTGATTCTAATACTCTGCTATCGAATGAAAATCATGTTGAGCTGTTGTCTCAACTGAAGATTTTTATATATGGTGCATCTCATGTCCAAAGTTGTATTGTATATATATCGTTTTCACAGTCATTGTTTATAAATTCTCGAGAAATATCAAAATTACCTCAAACAATATCTCATCCGACTGGGCTTGCAACTACAATATCTCATCTGTCACAAATCTGATTCTCAGTTGGAGTTTCTGGTTCATTTGGAGTTTCTGGTTCATTTGGAATTTTAGGTTCAGTTGGAATTTCAGGTTCTGTTGGAATTTCAGGTTCTGTTGGGGTTTCAAGTTCAGTTGGAATTTCAGGTTCAGTTGGGGTTTCAGGTTCTGTTGGAGTTTCGGGTTCAGTTGGGATTTCTATACATTCTCAATCTTCTAAGATATATCAATCATCACATGTTAATTCCTGCTCATCTCATATTACAGTATTAGCAAATGAAAATGATAAATTATGTACGATTGCATATGCTGCGATTAATGAAACTCACTTCCATAATAATGTTGCTGATAATATTCAAAAAATATATTTTTTATGGTGCTTTTTTAAGTGTAATGTAATTGTTTTTCAGTGTTTTTTTACGTGGTGAATGAGCTTCATTTTTTTGATATTAAAATATAAAATTTTCGCTGTAGTAAGTATACACGAAAATGTTTTTTTTGTCAAATTTTTAGGGACTTTTTTTGCTATTTTTTTGCTTTTTGTAGCGAAAAATTTTTTTTAAAAAAAACGGGATGTCATCCCGTTTTTTTTTAATTTTCTTTTTTAATTTTTATTGTTTCGTAATCTTTCTATTGTTATTGGCGTAATTTTCATATGAGGTATGTCTTCTGAATCCTGAAATTTCATATTATTTATTTCAATTATTATTTCGTTGTATCATAACCATCCTGGTAGCTTTCATAGGTGTCGAAATTCACAGTTTTCATCGTGTAATTCTTTTTCTTTTGCAGTAATTGGATTTATTGGAGTTAAAATAATACATGAAGTTTCTCATTTTTCATAGTTCATAGTTTGAAGTGTATGTCTTTGGAAATCGGTTCGCATTTCATATCATAGATTTTTTTCCCAGAAATATTTGTAGTTGCTGTTGTTTAAATTGTACATAGTAGAAATATTTTTGGTATTTGTTATCTCTATTTTTATTTCGTTAATTCTTTCTCCAATTCTTTTATGTTGTCATAGAATGTCTGTTTCTTCTCAATATATTGTTTCTCAGAATCGTTCTAAATATTTTGAATTTATTGGTATGATCAAATATTTTGGTCATATTGTGTCTCATTCATATCATGTGAAATTATCATCTAATTTTATTTCGTTTCATTTAAAATTTGGAAATTCTATTTCTAATTTACTTTTTCATTTTTCTATTTCATAAAAATCTATTCAGAATATGCTGAATTTTTTCTTGTCAGCCATCCCGTTGTTTATTTCGTATCCGTGATTAAATGCTATATTATTTATCATATTTTGGTACCTTAACGTATATAATCATGTTGTGTCAGTTTTGATTTGTAGGTAGATAATTGTTGTTGTAATTATTCATACAATAGTAAAAAATCAGATGATTACTCAAATAATTGTTTTAAATAATCTTTTTCATGCTTTACTGAATCAGAATACTTTGATTTTTGACATTTGTTTTATTTTAAAATAAAATTATTTTATTAATAGAATTTTATTCATAAGTATTATTTTTGTCAAATTTTTAGGGACTTTTTTTATAAGAAAAAGACGGATCAAAATCCGTCTTCATCTAGTGACTGCTTTATGATACGATTGCTAATTTTTTTCATCAATTTGCAAGACCTTTGATGTTTTCGATTAATCTTCAAATGTGACTATCATTTTGGTATTGCCTGCTAGAAACAGCAGTTGTTTTAGTTGATTGCAACTTATAAGCTTTAGTCAATAACTGGGCAACTTCTCACCTAGTTATGTACTTTTGATCTGCACTAATGATGTCATAATCGAAAGTAATTCATGTAAGTTTTGAAATGATGTAACAGGCTTCGTGCTGCGTGACCTTTGAGTTCAAATTGAGATAGTCTTGTCATCTGACAGTTTCTACCAAGTAATCAACCCATCATTCATTTTTGGCAAGTAATATATATGGTGCATATTCGGCTTCATAGTCTAAATCGGCAAGACTATGTTCTAAAGAACGATTTTCTACATGCTCTCCTGAATGTTTTAAATGAGTTTTTACAAGCCAGAGGATGAAATCTTTACGAGATACATCGGCTTCTGGATTAAATCTTTCGTCGGATGCGATAATTCAATTGTCCGCTAATAATTGTACATCTGCTCCATATTCATTGTAAGCTATGTCTTCAAATGAATAAGATTCTTCAGAGTCAATCATCATAGTTCTAAAGATTGTCCTTGCTACTTCTCATCTTTTCAAGTTTGCATTAGATTCTTTAATATCCATATAATACAAGTTTACCAAATCTGGATATTGGGCTTTGAAATTTTTTAGGATTTTGTTGAAATCGTTGTAGGAAACGAATCTTTCAAAATCTTCCAAATTTTCAATTCACTCAAAGATTCACATTTCATAAGCAGTATTGTAATACTTTGGCATTGTTTTTGCAAAGTATACTTTGTCCGTTAATCAAGCGTTTCAGTCTATGTCGTATCCAACTTTGAAACGGTAGCTATTCACAATCATTTTTGCCACTTCATTCAAGCGAACGAAGTTATTTGGATAAAATTTTTGTGATTTGCTGATAATTCCGTTTTTAGCTAGACTTTCAGCATAGTACCTGTTTGGATCAAGCTCCATATCAATAAAGATAGATGGTTCTGATTCCAATGAAATCACTTCATTTTTATCGATTTTGGTTGTATCACTTGCTCGGAAATCATACTTGTTTCTAGATGTACTAGTTTCCAATCATTCCTTTACAAAGTTAACAATTTTAGATCGTACTCATGAAGCAATTTCTTTAGCTTCGTCTGATATGATCGGACTTTGTGTAGAGATTGTAGGGTGTACCTCTGCTGCGGAGACCTGGTTTCCTAAAGCTGTACCCGCTACTAAGATGCTCAAAGCTACTACACCAAACTTCAAGCAACTTTTTTTGTTAGCTCTACAGTTTTTTGTCGCCATATAATGTTTTTATGATATAAAATATTAAAATGGCAACCATATTATAACCCAAAATTTTTATTTGTCAAATTTTTGTGGACTTTTTTTCGTTTGGTCTGGATTATTGTTTTCTAAAAAATTAAAAAAAAGTTTGTGAATTTTGATTTTTTTATAAAAAAAGGCCCGTCATTTTGGCGGACCTTGTTGTGCATCTTGATTTTTGTGAGAATCAATGTATTCCATGATCTCATGCATTGTCTTGCCTTTACATACTTCGATCGATTTTTCTTTGTTAGGCGTGATATCTGTATATTTTTTTGCAATCCACAAATTCCAATCTATCATATCTAGGATATGGCCTTTGTATACATAGCATTGTCCATACAGATGTATTGGATATTTATTTGGATTTTGCTTATTCATAATATCTCCTTTCTTTTTTGTTGTGTTTTCTAACTTATTTATCTAATTATGCTTTTATTGTGAAAAGTCAAGTAAAAAAACAATTTGTGTGCTTGCTCTTGTTTTGAAATTTGTTTTTTATAGAATTATTTGTACTTTTATATAAGTAATATTTTTTGTGTGATGAAATATGAAATAAAGAAATTGGCGTGAATTGATTGTATATTTGCTCCTATGGAAGATTCTAATTCTGTTACGATGTTGATTTTAGCTAGAGCCGGTAGTATTTACGAGACGAGGGAGAATAACTGAATTAGTCATTTTTTGGAACATAATTTTTTTAAATGATGAATTAGATATAGGACTCCTCAAGAAGTCGCTGAGGCTGTAGATTCTTTTGGTGGTAGCTTTGATGCTTTTACATGAGATACATATGCTTGATATTATGTGAAATCTGCACCTGATTTTGTAGAAAGATGAATGGATGTTTTGTGAGATATGATTATGAATGCGCAGTTCCCTGAAGCTGAAATGGAGAGAGAAAAATGAGTTGTAATTCAAGAGGTCAAAATGTATGAAGATCAGCCTACAGCACTTGTGATGGACAAATGGCAAGAATTTTATTATTGAGATAATAGTTATTGATGGAGTACTTTGTGACCAGTTGAAAATATAAAAAACTTTACTAGAGAAGATTTGATTGAACATAAGTTAGATTTATATACGAAGGATAACTTGATTATCATTATTGCATGAAAGATTGTTGATCAAAAGTCTATTGAAGATCAGATTACTACTCTATTTGCAGATTTGCCTGAAAAAAGAAGAATTGAAAAACCTGAGTTTAAATGAATTTTAGCAAACGAGAAAGAATGAAAATATGTGAAGTGAACAGCTCAAAATCATATTATTATTTGAGCAAAATGATTTGATTGAAATGATGAAAGAAGATATGCTGCTTCAATATTATCTACAATATTATGATGAAATATGTCTTCTAGATTGTTTCAAAATATTAGAGAAAAAGAGTGATTATGCTACTATATTAGAGCTGCTCATCATAAATCACCACATGATTGAATTTTCATGGTTAGAGCATGATTAGAAAAGGAGAGATTTGATTATTGAGTTGAGAAAATTATGTGTGAATTGAAAAATATATCAAATTGAGATATTTCAAAGGAAGAATTTGATAAAGCAATTTGATTTAATGTTTGACAGTATCAGATGTGAATTGAATCTAGTGATGAAATGGCAAATTTTGTCTGAAGTCAGTATTTGTTGTATTGAGAAATTAAGTCTCTTGATGATATTTTAGCTAAAATTAAAAATGTTAAAATTGAAGAAGTAATAGCCGTTGCTGATTGTTTGAAAGAAGAAAAATTGTATAAGTATTGGATTGAATAAAATTTGTTATTTTTTCTATTGATTATTTTGTTAAAATATATATACTATTTGGTGTAAGTATCTTTATAATAGAGTCTGCGTTTGTACTTTTGTATGAAAAAACCAAAATCATGCATTAGGAGGGACTCTTTTTTTATATTTAAAAAATTAAGGTTTAAAATTGAGGATGAATTTATTTTTAAATTTTCTTGACATTTTGATCCTAATTATTATAATTTATTGTGTTAGTTAGGTATGTGCTAAGCTAATTATAATATTTTCACTGTCCATTTTCTGTTGTAGAGCATATGTAGAAGTGTTGGTGCATGCAGCAGAATTGGGCAGTTTTTTTATAAAATCAAAGTGATTGGGCAATGATCTGATCAGAGGATGAATTCTTGATGTTCCATATTTTTTACTGATTTTAGGATTCATTCTGATACTCGGAAATAGTCGAGTCTCCGTCATATATTTCTTGGTCTGGCTCAAGCTCTGTATGACCACCAAGTATATTTATTTGCTAATTCTGGATTTAGATGGCGAAAAATGTCTGTATATCAATTTTTTTGTAATTTATCCATTTCGGCTCTTTCGATTGGAAGAAATCAGATTGAATTTGCATTTTCTTCTGGTCTAGCGATATCGATTGGTTCGTGACAAATATTAAAATCTCATGTGACAATGATTTCTTTTCATTCGTCTCTATTTGTATTAATATACTTTATTACATCTTCATAAAAATCTAATTTGTAGGTCAGCATTTCAGTTCAATCAGCTCTTGTTCATCCATTTGGAAAATATATGTTCAAAAGTACAATTTCTTCTTCGTTGTATTTGAAAGTCAATTCCACTACTCTACCATCTTCATTAAATTTTGGAAATTTTTCAAAAGTATTTTTTGTGGAAATTATTTCCAAGTTTTTTTTGTAAAAAATTGTTGTTCCAGCGTATCCAGGTCTTGTACCTGTGTGCCAAATGTAATCATAATCTCTGAGAGCATATTTTAGTTCTACTGGAATCTGGTTTTCAAATGCTTTTGTTTCTTGTAAGCATAAAATATCTGGATTATCTTTTTGTACCCATTCACAAAATCATTTATTTAGTACTGCTCTAATTCAGTTTACGTTTCGTGATGTGATTTTCATATGATACTTTTTAATCTAAAGTATCAATTTATATATTTTTTTATATTTGTTTTTCAAGTTTCTATTTGTTATTATAAATTGTTTATTTATCCATAAATGTTGGTGTATATTTTACATTTGGATAAATTGGTGGGACTACTACGACTAATTTATTTTTTCAATTTCCTTTTTCTTTGGCATCTTTTTCTTTTTTAATTTTTTCCCATTTTTTTTCGCCATATTTTTGCTTTTGTTCATCTTCCCATTTTTTAGTTAAATTTTTTCGTTTTTCTACTTGTTCTGGCTCTTCTAATCGGATACATGTTGGTTCTGTTCTTAGATCATGGCTTTTTTGTTCAAGTTTTTTTATTGTTTCTTTAATTAATTCTTTATCTGTAAACTCATTTTCTACCATGTATAAAACATTTTCATTTGCAATTTCATTATTACATTGTTTAATCATTTTATTCAATTCTTCTGAGTTTCCTTTCATCATTGGTATTTCTTCTAATTTTTTTTCTAATACTTTTATCACGCGTGTTATATCTTCTATTTTATCTAAATAATTAAATATCCGTAGAGTTGTTTTCTCTGATCATCATTTTTGTTCCCTTGTCTCTTCTAATTTTCTTAAATCATAATAAAGATTTGATAAGTTTTTTGTGACTCATTCTTCATTTTTTATTGCATTTTCTATTTTATGTTTATCTAAATTATAATTACCTTCCTTTACTGATTCTATTTGTTTTTGTCATCATTTTAAATAAGCCTTTTCTTCCCTATCAGTAATGTAGTTTTCATTTAATTGATTTGAATAAGCTTCTACTTCAGTAGGTATTTTACTTGTCGTATCGTATTTTATATTTGGATTTACTCATGCATTTTCTTTTTTGTAATTTGATATTTCTTTTGCTTCTTCTAATAGCCAAGGTATAAATCATCATGATTCTTTTTGTTGTAGTACATGTATTCCTTCGTGTCTTGTCATTTGTTCATTAAATAAGTCAGATGCGTGTCATAAATATACTGTGGTTCATCGATATGCTCATCATTTAAAGTCGTGGACTCATAACATTTTTTGTAATGCATGTATCATTTTTGGATTGACACGGATTTTTATTGCTTTACCAGCTAACACCATATTCTCCAAATAATTAATTTGTTGTTTATAGATTTCTTTTGTATCTTCCGTAATAGTATTCCATAAATTTTCACCTATAACTTTTTTATAATGATCTATTGGTTTATGATTTAAAACTAAATTTACGTATTCTTCTTTTAAATTGCTATATTCATTTCTAATTTTATTTCATTCTTCATTTTCAGGAATATCTGAACTATTACTTTCTGTTGTAATTACATTTTCTTGTCAATCCGGTCATATCTTTCTATATACTATCATTCATGTTGACCTTTCTTTGTCTCATTTGTTTGGATATCGTCATAACTTATATATTGATCCATTCATTCTTAATCCATCTTCTGATTTTATCCTATTATCGAATTCTTGTTTTAGTGCTTCTGTAGACTTTTCTCTAATATCTTTAATGTTTTCTTGTTCTTCTGGACTTGGTGTGTTTGTGCTTGTTCTCATTTGTTTTTTCTTAAAAGATAAAATAATTATATTTAATTATAAATATAAAAACATTTTTGTCAAATTTTCAGGTACTTTTTTGTGAATTTTATTTTTTCAAGTTTATATTTTTTTATTTATGGATTTTAATTGAGTTATTTCTTATAAAAATTTTTGGTTTTTTGCTGGAGATTAATTGTAAAAAATTTAATAATTTGTTATGAAAGTTTATGTAAGTTTTATGATAAAAATGGGTTTGTTTTTATCTTGGGAGTTTGTTGAAAAATATTGGGAAATATTTCCGTTTAAGTTTCGTGATGTAATTTTAATATTATTTTTTAATAACTAAAAAAGTTCTTTGATTTTCCTCTTGTTTTCCAGGAGATAGTTTTTTGTTTGTATATATGTGTTTTTATCGTTTTCAATTTTTTTGAAATCAAGAAATTTTCCATTATTGTCATAATACATTTCCAAAACAGCATTATCATCGAAAATCCAAAAATCTGATTTAATTTTTATTGAGCATTCATTTGTTGGTATATAATATATTTCTTCTCATGCTGAAATGTTATTTTTATAAACTTCTAATTCAAATGAAATATATGGATTGATTGGAAAATTTATCAAGTGAACTCTTTGCATTTTTGCTCATCTTGTTTTTGCTTGTTTAATAATATCGCACCAATCTTTTCAAAATCATTCTGGTAATTTTTTGTTTAATAAAAAGTATCTGTATGCTTCTTGTTCTTCATCTACATTATAACTTTGCAATATTTCTACTCTAAATGCGTTTTTTTTGAATGAATTGAAATATTCTAACATATTCATTAACATGATAAGTAAATAATTATTTTATTCACCAATTTTTTTTCCTAATCTTTACGAAATCATCATGTAATTTTTGAAATTCATCATAATGTGTTTCAATGATACTAGACCATATTGCTTTTCAAAACTTATTTTTTTCTGCTCATAAATCAAATCCAATAAATTTTATGCCTTGAATGGCAAAAGTTATGTCTCAATCAAATTCCAAAAGATTTCTGTCTTTTAATTCATTTTGAATTATTTTTAGTGTTTCTTCTTTTGAATAATTCAAATATTTTTGTAGTGATAGATATACAATTTTTGGTAAGTGAGTATTTTGGCAAAAAACATATATGTTTTTATCATTTATTGTTTGTAATATTTCTGCACAAAATTCTATATTTTCAAATGTAGTAAAAGATTTTTCTTCTAAAATTCGTTCTCAGTTAAAATTTATTTTATCATATACTGCATTTTTTAGCATTTCAGCTTCAGATTCATTTATTTCTTTATCTGTAAATCATCATGATGTGATAATTGTATCAAAATTTGATATATTTATGTAATTTATTAATTTTTCTTTGTATTGTAGAAAAAGATTTGGATTAGTCCTCATACTTCCATATCAGTGGATTATAGCAATATTTTTCATAGTTATTTTATGTCTATAAATTTTCTAATATTTTTGGGTCTTTTCATTGAACGATGTTTGTATTTCATCATCATCTAACTCAAAGATTTTTTGCTATTTCTTGAGCGTTCTTTTTGTTTGTAATGATTGCATATCATCATTCATTGTTGAATACTACAATATCTAATCATTCAAATACAGTTTTACATTGGAATGTGATATCTTTGAATGATAAATCTTTTAGAATTGAATTGTCTGATACGTTTATGATTTTATCAAATGTGTCGTTTGATTTATAGTCTCATGATTTCAATGAGTCGATTATCATTTTTGTATTGATTGATTCAAATTTTGAATTCATTTCTTCTTTTTCTTTTAATTCTTTTTCTAGTTTATCCAAAATTTGATTTTCTGCTTTAACTCAAAGTTTATCTTCTACTTGTCTCAATGTACCTTTGATTTCTTGTAATCTTTCAAGCACTTTTGGTCCTGTATATGCTGTAATTCTTTTGATTCCGCTTGCTACAGCTTCTTGGTTTATGATTATAAATGATCAAATTTCTTTTGTATTTGAGACGTGTGTTCATCCACAAAATTCCATTGATAATCTTTCTCAAAATGATTTGAAATATTCTACATTATCATCATTTCTCATTTCTTGTGGTAATTCTTTGTTCATTACTTGAACTACACGAACTATGTCTCAATATTTTTCTTCGAAAAACATTTTTGCTCATAATTTACTTGCTTCTGCGATTGGTAACTCCTCTACTTTTACTTCACATGCCAAATAAATTATTTGATTAACTCTTTTTTCAATTTGATCTAATTCCAAATCTGTGAGTAATCTATCTGCTTGAAAATCAAATCTCAATAAATCATCATCAACCAATGATCATGCTTGTTTTGTATTTGGAAAAATTTTTGCTAATTGAGCATGTAGTAAATGGGTAGCTGTATGAGCTCTCATTTTTGCATATCTTTGTGGTAAGTCTATTTTTAATTCCATATTATTGTGCATCTGGTAAAATACAAATTCAGTTTTCTTCGTACCATGTTCATCCTTGTTCTGTACAATTTTCTTCTTCTGTGATTTCTTCAATATTTTCAATAATTTCTTCTTCACATTCTTGTGTTTCTGCGTTTCGGATGTATCATTCATCACAAGGGTTATTGTTTTTTGTGTTGAATCATGCGTACATTACTATGTATATTGCAAATGATGCAAATACGATAGCAATTAATGTTATGAAAATAAATACTTTTGCGATTTTACTTTTTTGATTAGCCATTTTTTTAATTAATTATAAAACTGTCCATAATTTAGATTAAATTTTTTTCTTTTATATTCAAGATGGAATTGATTTTATGTTTTGGATATTTATAATACATTTAAAATAAAATTGAAACTACAAAAAATTAATTATATGAACTTATTACGAATACCTTTTATTGAGTATCAGAACCTGTATGGTGGTCCAGAGGATGAATTTGATTTGCCTATTGAAGCGACCGAATACGTTGATGGTGTTCTGTATGTCTATCCTGACCTAATTCCATAAGATTTCTACAAAGTGTAGGGATCTTTTTTTTATAGATATTGAATACTTAATTTTTCGTATTGTTGTAGCTTCTGTACTCTTTCTTTGTAGAAATCTATAATATCTTTTTCATTGTATCAATCTGAAATAGTTTTGATTATTGCTAATGGTCATGTAGTTTCTACAAGGCGAGCAATTTTGTATTTTGGATTATCTTTTGTTAGTTCGTGTAATATTTCATTGTCTGTATTATCTCTTCAAAGAATTACAAATCATCGTGTAAATACTTTTAGCCTTCAGTGCTTTATTAGTTCTGTATCTAAAGATAAAATATCCTCTTTGAAATTATCAAAAAGAGCTTTGAGTTTCTCTGAATATCATTCTTGGGTTAGTAAGCATCATCCTCCTGGCATTTCATATCATATTAATCAAAATTCTTTTGCTAGTTTCATTTGTCTTTGTCTTCATCTTCAGCTAATGTCCAATAATTTTGATCTATCGACTAGTCATGATTTTTCATATTCTGTTTCTTTTAAGAGCTTTGCTGAAAGTGGTCTAAGAATTTCTTTTCATGATACTTTATTTACTGCATTTAGTCATCTTGTAGTCTGGCTCATTGGTCTTTGTCCTACAACTTCTCATGATGCAATAATATCAAATCATTCCTTTTCTGCTATTTCAAAAGCTGTTTTTATCATAAATCAGTGGCAATCGATACATGGATTCATATTTTTTCAGTATCAATATTTTGGATTTTTTACTACTTCTAGATGTGGTTCTGAAATATTTACTGTTTTAATTTTGATTCAATTTTTTTGTGCTAGAGTTTCTGCTTTTTCTTTTCAAAAAAATGGAGTGCAAAATGTTATTGCTGTACAATCTATTCATTGTGATTCTAGTACTTTTATTGCTAATATGCTATCAAGTCATCCTGAAAATAAGATTAGTGCTTTTGTCATGTATACTTATTTTTAATAATAATTTTTTGATTTATATTTTTTTATTTAAAAAAATCTATTGTTTTTTTGTATTTTGTTGACTTTTATTATTATTTTTTTATAATATATTTTTGGTTTTAATGCTTTTATTTATGTTAGTTTCTTATGGGGTTTGAATCGGGGTCAGACGATTTAAAAGATTTTTTGTCGCTCTTAGATGCATCTAAATCTGCGGATTTATATTCTCTTTTTTGTGATAAAGAAAAAATTGAAGCAGATATTGCTGATATTGAATGAAGTAATATTAATGAAAATAGGAAAAGTTTATTAAAAGAACTTTGACTTGAAAGAGAAAAACTTTTTGAAAGTTTTTATGATTATTATTGAGATTATGATGAACATCTGAAAAATTTGACAGATTTTCTTGCATCTAGATGAGATACTTGAAAAAAGTATGGTGAAAAAGGTATAACATTGTATGATTTGATTGTTGATGCTGATAAAGTTTTATATGAAAAATTATTTAGAACAATTTTTGATACTGTCTGAAAAGATGAAATAAAGGATGTAATATGTTGAAAAAATTTGAAGGTTGATAAAGTATTATCTCGAATATCTGTTATGGTAAACTATTTTTTTGAAATAAGAAAAGATGAGATAAAAAATATTTTGGAAAGATGTATACAGGATAGCCCTTATTTTGTTCGTTTAATGGATAATTCGAATTGTACATTTGAAGATTACATAAATAAATTTATTGATTATTATGAAACTGATACGCTTAATTATATTTTCAAAGAACTAGAACAAGTAAAAATTAGTAAAGATTATGATTATGTTGATTTAGAAGATAATTTTGGTAATTTCGTAACTTCTATAGATCTTTCTTTGCTTGCTAAATTCACTAGTACTCTTGTCTTTAAAGGATTTCTTGGATTTTGTTCTGGTAAAGCAGATAATATTTGAGATACGGAAGAAATCCCTGAGTATCGTTCAGTTGGTTATGTTTATTGAAAAGCTTGTTGATTTTTTGATGGACTTTTCCCTGGTAATAAAAAAGAAGCTAGTTTAGAGTGAATGGATTTTAGAGAGACTACAACCGATTTACTTCAGAAAAGTCTTGATGTTTTTGGTAGAATATTAAAAAATTTTAAAATTCGTGGTAATTGAGTTTTTCTCATGTCAAAAGCTTCACTAATTGAAAAATATGAGTATGTGGAGCAACTTTTTTTAAAAAATAAATGAAAAGTTTTTCCACAATTGAAAGAATATTTTTTTACAGAAGTTTCTAAACCCTTATTTAGTTGAGAGTCTTTGGATTTTGATGATATTATTTCAGATTTGAGAAAAAAATATGGACATGCTAAACCACATATTTGAGATTTAAGTAAAAAGCAACGTGATGAAATTGAAAAAACTTTTTTAAAAAATGAAAAAGATAAATTTAGAACCAAGTTTTTTAGTGCTTTCTCTCAATATTCTGATTTTTTTAATAGCCTTGAATTAAAGGAATTTTTTATGTTTATTGAGTTTTTTATGTCGTTGCTTGGTGATGTCCAAGTATCCTATATGGAAAAATTAAATAAAGATTATAAAACTTTTGTTCGTGAAATACTTGAAGAAAAATTCAAAAAATCTCACAATAATGCTAAACCAAAAAAGCGTGTAGTTCCAGTTGTTAAAAAGCAAGATAAATGTGAGTCTGTTGAACGTAAAAAAACTCCTACAAATATTGTTATTGAAAAGAAAGAATTGCCTGAATGACTTGTCTCTGATTTAGAAAAATATTTTTGATGAAAATTAAATCGTAAATTGGCAAGGTCACTTAGAAGTTCTTTTTGAGAATATAAGACTTCTTGGTATACAAAAGAAAAATATTGATTTGATTTTGATGATGAATTTTTTAGAATTTTGCGTAAATATTGATTTGTTTGTGTTGATGAAGAACATGTTAATGAAGAATCTATTGATAGCTGAGATTCGCAAATTACAGAACAAGATTCTTGAATTGAAACTATAGATGTCGTGGATCCTAATAATGAGGATATGAGAAAATTAATGGATATTTTGGGATCTTTAGATGACTTGGAGACTAATGAAGAAAAAGTTGATTGTTACATTAAAGCATTTGAGCTTTTTTATGATATTAAAGATAAAGATTATATAAAAACACAGATTTTGGATTGAATAGATCATGATGATCGTATTTCAAAATGAATTGAATCTATATTTTATAAAATTTTGAATGGTTATCGTGAACTCATTAGAAAGATGGATAGGTCTAGAAAGAGATATTATAGATTTGATGTTGGTTACAATACTTGATATAGAGTTGTTTTTAACGGTCAAAAGTGAAAATCAAGGAAGATAATTATTGATTTTGTTGATCATGATACATATGAAGATCGTATTCCTTGATATTATTCTAGGTATTAATTCTTATTTTTTCTTTAATTTAATAATTACTATTTCACTTTGAGTTCCTAATCTAAACGGCAATCCTCGTGTTCAGATTCATTGTGTGACGATTGCTGTTTTTCAGTTTTCTTCATATTTTCAGTATCAATAGTCATTTACTATTTCAGTTAATTTACGTAGTCAGAAAATCTGTCCGTGATGTGTATGACCTGCGACTTCTAAATCTATTGGATAATCTTTTAATTTTTCTAATGAGATTGGTTGATGAGTTATTAGAATTGTAAATTCATTATTTGATTTTATGTTACATTCTTCCAAATGATCCTCTAATTTGGTTTCTCATCGGATACTTTTGTCTGTGAGTCAAACAATTTGGATTCAATCTATTCCTGTACTTTCGTTTTTTAGTAGTGTTATTGAAGAGTTTTCAGGTATTATTTTTACTGTCTCTTTGTCTCACATAACATCATGATTTCACATTACAGCGAAAATTGGAGTTTCTTTTTCTTGAAGAATATTGAAATATCTTGGATAGTCTTCATTAGCTTTATTCATCATATCTCCAGCTATTAGTACAAAATCTGGATTATCTTTTTCAATGATTTTTTTTATTTTTTTTATATGAAAATCTTTGTAAATATGGTCGACATGAATATCACTGACTAATAAAATTTTCATATCTTTTTCAATTTTATCTGTATTTATTTCATAGGTTACAACTTTTGTTTTTAGTGAAAAATAAGCTCATATTCATATAACTATCATTATAAATCAAACAATTATTCGTGGATTAATTTTGTATCGTATTCAAATTATTTGTTCACAAGCTAGTACTAGTGCAACAAAGAAACATAGTACGAAGATTCGTGATGAAAATGTTCAGACTATATCGAGAAATTTACTATTTCAGTGATATGTGATTGTGAGTAAAATTATCAGTGAAAGTACTATTGATATTAATAGTGTTATTGGTCGTGATAGGTGTAGATTGAATATTTTTAAAATTCTGTATATGAAGTAATAAAATATTCAAACTATCATTGCTACTAAGATGTAATTCATTCGTGCTTGTCTCATTTTTTATATTAAATTTTAAAGATTTTGTCAGCAAATATATCCACTACTCCGTGCCCATTGTAGATTAAATCATCAAGTTTCCCCAATAATATCTAATGCTTCTCAGATAAAATATAAATTTGGAATGTTTTTGCATTCAAAATTTGGCTTGATTTCTGATAAATCTACTCCTCCGCTACTGACTTTTGCTTCTTCAAGTGGTCTGAAGTTTATGATTTTGGTTGTAATTTCTTGTCATTCTGAACGAAGTGAAGAATCTAGGAATCTCTCTAATTTTTTTGTTATTTCGTTTGGAGTGATTTTGATACTAAATTTTCAATCTTTTTTAGTTTTGTATTCTGCTAATCATGCACTGCAATTGAAAATGACTGGTCATGATAATCATCGATGAGTGAATAAGATATTTCATTGATTTTCATAAATTGTTTTATTTCAGTCTAGAATTTCTACTTTTCATGTGATACTACTTCATGAAAGGTCTGAAAAATTAATTTCTGTTTCAAGTCAGCAAAGTGCTGGGAAACTTGGTACTATTTTTAATCAAAATTCTTTTGCTATATCGATTCAGAAACTTGTTGCTCATGCCTGAGGATATGAAATTCATCATGCTGCAATGACTAACTTTTTACATAAAAACTCAGTTTCTTTTGTTATAATTTTGAAACAATCGTTTTCTTTTTTTACTTTTGTAATTGTTTGTCAGGTCTGAATTTCTGTATTGTTCTTTTCGCTTTTTTTAATTAAAAAATCTAATAATTCTTTTGCTTTTCAACTTTTTAATATTACTCTACCATTGTCTTCTATCTTGTACTGTATTCAATTTTCATCTAAGTAATTCATAAAATCGTAATTTGAATATTTATGAAAAACTGATGCAAGCATTTTTTTGTTTTGTCAAAAGTACTTTTCTGGTTCAATGTTTAAATTAGTAAAATTACATCTTCATCATCATGATAGGAGAATTTTGTTTCATAGAGTTTCTTGTTTTTCTATGATTAATTTTTTACTATTTTTTGGTGCATTGATTGAGCAAAAAAGTCAGCTTGCTCATCATCAGATAATTATGATATCGAACATGTAATTATTGATTATGATTTAATATTTTGTTGTAAAATGTTTTTTATGTTGATATTTTCAATGAATTTTGCGTGTTGCTTTTTTGAAACGTAATATCATGTAAATAAAGCAATAATTGGTATGTATGTTCTATTTTCTCATTCTTTTATATCATTTATATATGTCTTTTTGTAGTATTCGAAGAATTCATTGTTAATTTTTTTTGGTAAATATCACTTATCAAAATTAAGAATCATATATTTATCGGTTATTGATATATCGCTGTAGTCATACCAATATTTTCACCTTTTTGTATCTATATAGTATGTATAATCATTTATAAAATCACAGAAAAAGTCTAGAATTATTATATCGTATGGTGTTTTGTATTCTGTATAAATATTATCATAATTTTCTCATTGGAATTTTGTATTTTTGTATTTTATTTCAGATTCTAGTTTAATTTTTGGATCAAGGATTATTGATTTTTCCATTCATCCGATATTGATTAATTCGTTTTTATCATCTACTAAAATCATATTTTCTTTTTTGTAATATTTTTTCTGATATTTTAGTATGTCTTCGAATTTGATTCAATTTTGTATCGAATTTGAAATAAGTTTTTTATTTCATGAAATTTTTCTGAGTGTATCTATATATAATTTTTGTCCAAAAGATGCTTGTTTTAATTCTTTTTTTATGATTTTTTGTTCTAAACTGAACGATTCTTTTTTTATTGGTGTTTCTAATTTTTGTAATAGTGAATTTAAATGTTTTTTGTCAAACTCAAATTCTGTGTATCAAGTAGCTGTTGATGCATAAATGGGAATTTGAATATTTATAAAATCATTTATATTATTAGATTGAAGTATACAATGTTCAAGAATGTGGGGAATGTATTTATTATCATTTATCCAAGGTGTTCTAATGAGTAATTTCATATATTTGACGTATAATGTAAATTATATTTTTTTTGAAATTTATATACTTATATGAATTTTTATTCCCGATTCCAGCAACTTTCTTCCAATGCTTCAAATCCTCTTTCTAAATCATGATAAACTTCTAATTGTCAGTTTGAGAGGACTCGGAGAAGATTTGATGTTCATTCAAGGAAATCTCTGTCATGAGAAACTATGATACTTACTCAATTGAATTCATTTAACATATTTTTGATTGTTTCTTTTGATCATAAATCGAGATGGTTTGTTGGTTCGTCCATTATGATGATTTGTGGCTGTGAAAGTAGCATCTTTGTCAGAGCTACTTTTGCTTTTTCTCATCAGGATAATGTTCAAATTTTTTGATCCATTTTGTCATTGTCTATGAGCAGGCTTCATAGTAAACTTCTGGCATCTTTGATTGAAATTCATGGTCAGACTATCTCTTTCAAGATTGTGCTTTCATAATCGAGTCAGTCTAGTGCTTGTGAGTATGATCAGATTTTTAGATTTTCATGAATCTGGATTCAACCGTACAATGGGTTTAATTCTCAGAGAATTGTTTTGATGAGCGTTGTTTTTCAGATTCAGTTTTTTCAGATAATTCAGATTCTCATATCTTTTGTGATTTCAATCTTTTTTGGAAGTGAAACCAGTGTATTTCAATTGTATCAGATTGATAATTCATCCAATTCCATGATGAAATTTGGAAGTCTTTCATGTAATTTAAATGTGATATTTCTGGTTGTGATGTCATTTTCTGGCATCTCGATTTTTTCCATTTTGTCCAAAAGTTTGATTCTGCTTTGTACTTGGGATGCTTTTGTTGCTTTGTATCTAAATCTTTCGATAAGTGCTTCTTGTTTCTCCAAGTACTTTTGTTGAGCAACGTAATTTTTCATTTGGATTTCATGATTTTTCTCTTTTTGTGCGATGAAATCGTCGTAATTTCATTTGTATTCAAATAATTTCTTATTGCTGATTTCTACTATTTTTTGGAAACTTGAATTGAGAAATTTTTTATCGTGGCTGATACATATCAATGTCTTTTGCCATAATTCACAAAATCTTTGCAAAAACATGATTCATTCGATATCCAAGTGATTTGTTGGTTCGTCCAAAATTAGTAAGTCGACTTCTTGCAGTAGAAATTTTGCTATTTGAACTTTGGTTTGTTCTCATCATGAGAGTTGTGAAATTTTGAGGTTTAATTGATCTTTTGTAAATCAGAAATATTTCAAAATCTCGGTTTGTAATCAGTATTTTTGATATCAATCGTTGTTTATCATTCGTTGAATTAATTCGTTTTGCTCCTCTACTAATTCGATTGAATTTGCTGGATCTGATTTTAATAATTCATTTATTTCATCCAATCTTTTTGATTTTGCTGTGGTGTCTGGTAATGCTGTGAGCATTTCATCTTTTAGCAATCTGTCTTTGCTCTCCCAAAAAATATCTTGTGACATAAATCAGATTTTTATTCATTTTGGGATTTCAAGTAATCACTGGTCGATGTTTTCTTTTCAGATTAGTACTTTCAAAAGTGTTGATTTTCATGCTCAATTTTTTCAAATCAAAGCGATTTTTTCTCAGTATTTTATTTTTAATTCTGCATCTTCAAAAAGTACTGTTTTCCCGAGCTGTTTGCTAAATCATGTGAGTTTGAGAATGTAGTCTTTATTATCTTGTTTTCATTGAAAATATGATTTTGGGATGGATTTTAATGGTGTGATTTTAGGTTGTTCACTTGAATAACTATCGTATTCTGGTGTTCAAAGCAATTCGTCCTTAAATAAATCAAGTCAAAATTCTTTGTTTAGATATTTTTTCAAGCTTTTGAGTTTGCTTTCTTCTTTTGTTTTTTTCTTAAATTGAGAAAGATAGTCTAGGCACAACTCCTCTACTTCTTCATAGCTAAATTCTGGGTGGTAATGTATTACTGTATTTATACACTCTTCGAGATTCATTGTAGTTAAGAATTAATAATGAATAATTAAGAATTTTCGTGTTTTTAAAATACTATTTTTGATTGATTTTACAAGTTTTTCTTTTTGCTTTGACTTTTTTTGATATTTCTTTATAATATATATTATGTCTAACTAAAATGTTGTTATTATGAGAAAGTTATTAATTTTTTTGTTGGCATTTTATGACTTTAATGAGTCTGGTGAAATGCTTGGTCTTAACACTTTGGCTTTTATCTTTGTTCCGGTAATTTGTGCACTTTTTGGGGTCTCAAATATTGGCACATTGTGTTGGATTGAGTGTGGCGTTTTTGTCCTTTGGTTACTGAACCTTGCATTATTCATTTGGACTCGTTGTCCTATTAAAAAACCCCAAGATTCTTGACTTGGGGATTTTTGTTATATTTTGAAATTTCATTAATTACATTCACATAACTTTTTCATAAAGTTTCTTTTCTACATCCAAGTGCTCTCATTTTGACCAATCAATATCTAATTCTAATTCTTTTGCGATTTGTTGTAAGATGAAAAATTTTTCTAAACTATCTTGAGCAGCTTTTGAGATATCTTCAACAAATGCCCTTGCTTTTTCATCTCATAATTGTTGGAAGTATTGTTTTACTCCATTTTCTCCTCATAATCTGTCTTCTAGACTCTTGATTCTTGATTTAAATTCTTCTTGTATTAATGTTTGAGGGATTGTTATGCTCATATTTTTTCCTCTAATTTCATTGATATACTCCTCTACTGCTTTGATTAATTCATTTTCGTACTTTTGTCTTTCGATTTCTCATTTTATGTATGTTTTTAATTCTTTTTCATTCTTTACATCTTTTTGATCTGGGAATAATTTTTGGATTTTCTCTTCTGTGAATTCTGGTAATACTACTTTTTTGATGTCTTTTATAGTAACTTTAATTTTCTTTGGATCTTTTTCTGATTTTCTTTTGTGGAATGTTGGTGGTAATTCTTTTTCTTTGTATGCTATCTCGAAATCTTTTCCTTTCTCTTTTCCGATGAATTGATCGTAGAATTTAGCAAAATCTTTGTCTGTAAATTCAGGCTCTCATAGATAAACAGTTCCTTTTTCTAGTTCTGTACCATCTTTGTCCAAAAAATCTATTGCAATTTTTGAAACTGTATCTTTTTCAATTTTATCTGTGTCTTGATAATCTGCATAATTCTTTTTCAAGTTTAACAAGGCTTCGTCTACTTCAGCATCTGTAGCTTTTGATTCGATTTTTTTCATTTTATTTTTTTTCCATTTATCGTCTTTTACTTCAACTTCTGGGTAGATGTCCAATTTTACACTGATAGTCTTTTTTGCATCGTCTTTGTCTAAATCATATGGTTCTCAGATAAACTTAATATCTTTATTTTCGTCTAAAATTGCTTTTAGTCATTCGTTTATCAATTTTTCATAAATTCACATTTCTATGTATTCTGGATTTAATTTTTCCATTATTAAATGTTTTGGAGCTTGTCCAGGTCTGAATCAAGGAACTTTTACATCTTTTCAGAAAAATTCAATCATGTGATTTCTTGCATTTTCTTTTTCATCATCAGTATATGTAACTTCGATTATGTAGTTACAGTCTGTTCATTTTTTTAATTTTTTTTCCATAACAAAAAATAATTAGTTAAAATAAGTTTTTATCATGGTATTTAATTTGTTATTTAATTCAAGAGAAATCGTTTTTTTTCTATTTTTACTTGAAATAAAATCAAATATTCTTACGATGAATTGGACGAATTTTTCGTATTTTGAAAAATCTCTATTTATTATTTGTACTATCATATGCCTCGTATTGATGATGTAATAAAAGAATTATGAGTTTCTAAGCAGACTTTTTCAAGGTATTTTGAAAAAGTTATGTGAAAAGAAATGACTGCTAAAACAGCTACAGTTTCTGATGCTAATCTTGTAAAAATCAAGAAACTTTTGGAGAAAAATTGAAAAATCTCTAATGATTGAAAAACTAAAGCTGTAAAAGTGACTTTACCATGAAAAGCTGAAAAAAAATCTGCTGAAAAAGCTACAGCTCTAAAAGCTGATGAGTTGTCTGGTGGATGATTTTTGGCTGGTTTGTGATTTTCAATGACACCTTCAACGCCTGTTGTTGCTGATGACGATGAAGACGAGGAAATAATAGATTTAACAGAAGATGAAGAAGCAGAAGTACAGGCATACATCCAAAAAGAATACGGTCATGAAGAAAAGAAAGAGAAGAAGACTGATAATATTTGAGTATCATTTGATGATCTTATTCAACATAGTTGATGACCAGCTCCAAAGCAAATTACATATGATAGACCAAGATATGATAAGGCTGAAAAATGAGCATTTGTAAAGGAAAAATGAAAGTGAAGATGAAAAGATAAATATGAAAATAAGCATCTTTGATGAAATGTTAATTTTGGAGAAAACACTAGAAAGTTTGTTGAAAAAGATTTTGATTCTTCGACTCGTTCAGAATGACATGATGCTCGTGAAGAATCACAATTTGAAGAAGTTCAGGTACAGCCACAGGTAGTTAGAAAGCCAAAGCAGGCTACTACTTCTGGTACTTTGAAAAAGAAACAAGAAATTGTAATTGACCAAAAAATTACTGTAAAAGAATTCTCTGAAAAAATGTGAGTTCCTTTGCCTGAATTAATGAAAGTTTTGATGCAAAATAAATTGATGCTTTGAATTACTGCAAGTTTGGATTTTGATACAGCATCTTTGATTGCTGCAGAATTTTGAGTAACTGTACAACAAGAAGAAAATAAACAATTAGATGTAGAAAGTTTCATTACATGAGATTTACAATCTTTGCTTGATATGGATAAAGAAGCTCATCATTTGGAGGAAAGAGCTCCTGTCGTTACAGTAATGGGACATGTTGATCATGGAAAGACATCATTGCTTGATTATTTGAGAAGGACAAGTGTTGCAAATAAAGAGGCTTGATGAATTACTCAATCAATTTGAGCATCTGTAGTTGAATGTAATTGAAAGAAAATAACATTCATTGATACTCCAGGTCATGAATTGTTTACTGATTTGAGAGCTAGATGAGCTAAATTGACAAATATTGCAGTAATTGTTGTTGCGGCTGATGATAGTGTCATGCCTCAGACTATTGAATCAATTAACCATGCAAAATCTGCTTGAGTACCTATTATAATCGCTATCACAAAAATAGATAAACCTTGAAAAAATATTGAGCAAATCAAGACTGATTTAGCTGCAAATGGTATTACTCCTGAAGATTGGGGTTGAGAAACTCCAATTATCCCTATTTCAAGTCATACATGACAGTGAATTCCAGAACTTTTGGAAGCAATTTTGTTGCAAGCTGAGATGTTGGAATTAAAATATAATCCTGATAGATCTGCTATTTGAGTAGTTTTAGATGCAAACAAAGATCCAAAACAGTGAGTTGTAAGTAGTATTATCGTTTTGACTTGAACTTTGAAAGTTTGAGATGTTATCGTTGCTTATAATACTTATGGTAGAGTTAGGAGAATGCAAGATTGGACTTGAAAATTGATTAGAGTGGCAAAATGATGAGATCCTGTTCAGATACTTTGAATTACTGATTTACCAGAAGCTGGTAGAATGGTCGAAGTAGTAAAGAATGAACATGAAGCTGAGCACAAGGTTTCTTTGATTAAAGAACAAGAATCAAACAAAAATACACAGTCTGCGGTACAAGATTTTATTGCAAAATTGTCTGCAAATGCTGAAGAATGAGAAAAGACAGAATTGAGATTGATTTTGAAATCTGATTGATCAAGTAGTTTGTCCGCTTTGAAGCAAGCTGTTGAGTGAGTTAAAGTGCCTGAAAATGTAGTTATTAAAGTAATACACAGTGATGTTTGATATTTCTCTGATTCTGATTTATCTTTGGCTCAAGCTTCAAAAGCATTGCTTTTGTGATTTAATATCTGAGTAAATGCTACATTAAAGAAAAAAGCTGAGCAAATGAAAGTTGAGATAAAGAATTTTGATATTATATATGAATTGACTGATTATTTAACAGAATTGACTCAATGAATGATAAAATATGAAGAGGTTGAAGTTGTAATTTGAAAATTGAATGTTATGGGAATTTTCTATACAAAATGAAAAGAGATGACTGTTGGATGAAAAGTTATTGAGTGAAAAGCTAAGAATAAATGTAAATTCAGGATTTTAAGATGAGATGAAATTATTGCAAATTGAGAAATATTATCATTACACAAAAATAAGGATGAAGTAAAAGAAATAGTTGAATGAGATGAATGTGGAATGAAAGTAAAAGTTTGAAAGAAAATTGAGGAATGAGATATTTTGGAATTCTGGGAAATGCAAGAAGTGAAATAATTAAGAATTAATAATTAAAAATTAATAATTTTTTTGATGAAATTAATAGTTTGATTAGGAAATCCTTGAGAGCAATATAAAAATACTAGGCATAATATTTGATTCACTATGCTTGATGAGTTTGTAAATTCTAATAATTTATGATTTTTTTCTTATGATAATAAATATGGTTGAGAGACTTTCACTACTCTGCTAAATTGAAATAAAGTTTCTTTTTTGAAACCAATGGAATATATGAATAAATCATGATGACCTGTTTTAAAGTTGGCAAATTTTTATAAAATTGAACCAAAGGATATTTTAGTAATTCATGATGAAATTGATTTGCCAGTTTGAACTGTTAAATTGAAATTTGGTTGAGGTTTGGCTGGGCATAATTGATTGAGAGATATAGCATTGAAATTGTGAACTCAAGATTTTTGGAGAGTGAGAATTTGAGTTGATAGGCCTGGTGACTCCTCTACTCAGTCTGTCGCTGATTATGTTTTGGGTGCTTTTAGAAAAGAGCAAATTGAAACAATTAAAGATAAATATTTAGACATTGAAAATTTTGTTTTTGAATTTTTATGAAAATAATTTTTTTAATTTAATTAAAAAGTCCCCCTTTATGGGGACTTTTTTGTTTATGTATGTTTTTGTTTTACTCAAATATACTTGTAAAGCTATTAGCTAATTCTGTAAACCAATCACCTATTGATTTGAATCTTATGTTAGATGGAACTTCAAAAGCATTAATGTTTTTAACTGCTTCATTACAATTTTTGAAGCTGTATGCATCATCTTCTAGTAATGCTTCTAGTTCTTCTAGTGCTGTTGCTTCTGCATCTGCAACCATTCCCATTCCTGATCCTATGGCATCTCACCGAACATATAATTTATTGTTCTTTATTAATGATGATATGTTTCCTTCATTGTGTATCTTTAAGTTTTCTCTAAGTTTATTATCTTTTACATAAAGCATTCATGATCCGTAATCGTCTTCTGATTCATAATATGACGTTTCACATGTTAGTGCTTTATTTTTGTTATATATGTCCATAATCTCTTCAGGTGTACTGTATGGTATATTTTTAACATTATCAAGTCTTGCTTTTCCATGTCTCATAAGCATTAGCATTACGTATCATCTTAATTCTAGATGTTGTGGTCGATCTCCATATATTTGTGTCATGATTTCATCTCTCTTTAATGCTTCAAGATGCTTTCCGTACCATGCTCATGGATATGTATTTTCTGCTTCTGATTCAAGATTGTATGCATCTCCATAAATTAATCTAGATAATGTCGTTCAGAATTCTGCTCTTGATACTAATCAATGTGGATAGAATGATTTCATTGGCGTTTTTCAATCTGATTCTAATCACATAATATCTAGTTCACAAGCTGTTTTCATGTAGTATTTCATTTCTGCACTTGAATTAGCGATGTCGTTGTATGCTGTACATCCTGATTTTCATGCTTGTGGTTCTAAATCTAGTACATTAATTGCGTATTGTGTCAGCATCTTTGCTAGTTGATCTCTTCTGATAAATCCATAAAGATCTGCATCATCAATTGGACAAATAGTTGTCATTCCATGTTGATATGCATATAAGTATGCTGTTTTCATCTCTGTGTTGTATTTTGAATTACTTACTCCACATATGTCTATTGGTCATTCACAAGTTCAATCATAATAACTATCTGAATAATCTCCATCTGGACAGTAATCTTTTTGAGGTCCGTTTGGTGATGATGGTCTTCTGATTGTGAATGTTGATATAGTTAATGGATCGCTTGAAACTCATGATGCATTTGTAACTGTAATTGTACATCCAGAATAAGTTCCGTATGCTAGTTGATTTAGCGTGATTGTGTTATTTCATGATACTGCTCATGTAGTAGCTGAGCTACATGCTCAACTATATGTGATTGTACCAGATTCTGTTGAACTAAATGTATAATTTGGTGTAGTATCTGTTGTTGTTCATATTGGAGCAACTTCATGTAATATTGGTTTTATAACTCATATCCATGTTACTGTTTCTGATGTACAGATTCCTGTATTTCATGCATTGTCACTAATTGTAATACTACAATTTTGGTTATTTCATGTAATGGTACAACTTCATCATGACACATTTATTTGTGATCATGTATCATATGATCCTGATAATGTGACTTCTACATTTCATGTTGTCTGTGTTCAACTATTTGGAATGTAAGTCCATGTACCACAGATTGGATCAGTTGTATCTATATTTATTAGTTGTGATGCTATAGGTTTATTGTTACAATTTCAAACTATATCACATACGTTTACACCTGTTATGTTGCATGATAGTCATGTTCATTCTCCGCTTATTGTACATGATAAAGTGTCTTCTCAACTAATTCATGATCATGTACCGTCACTATAATAGAAGTAATATACTAATCATGTATTGTACCATCATGTTGTAGTTATTGTTGTTCAGATTATTTCTGGTGCTACAATATCGATTCAAGTAACATTAGTAGTACAATATGAAGTGACTCATGCAGGAGTCATTATATATCCTGTGTATGGTCAGTTATTTGAAACAACTATTGAATTATTTGAATTTGTCATCTCAGCAAATCAAGTTCGGCTGTATCCACTCATTCAATCTGCGTTTATACTTAATGTTACATTTGAATTAGTTCGTCCAGTTGGTTCTATTGAAATTGTACATTGTGCTGCTGATGTATCATAGATGATAGAATCAGAAGCTGTTACTCAAGTATTTCATATAGAATCTCTGTATTGAACATATATTGTTTTTGTTCATGTATTTGTATTACATCAATAAGATGATCCAAATGTCCATTCTTTGCTTGTTGAATATGCTTCTCGAGAGGACCATAAATCATTATTACAAGAGAATCTCATGTCTCCCATAGGTGCTCAAGCTGTAGTAGCAGAAAGAGTTAGTTGTACAGTTAAGCTTGAAGTATATTCATCTCAATTGTTAATTGTTATAGATCAAGTTGTTGGTCAAGAAGTATCGATTCAAGTAACATTAGTAGTACAATATCAAGTGACTCATGCAGGAGTCATTACATATCCTGTGTATGGTCAGTTATTTGAAACAACTATTGAATTATTTGAATTTGTCATCTCAGCAAATCAAGTTCGGCTGTATCCACTCATTCAATCTGCGTTTATACTTAATGTAACAGATGAATTAGTTCGTCCAGTTGGTTCTATTGAAATTGTACATTGTGCTGCTGTGTTATCAACTGTGATTCCATTTGATTCTTCTGATTGAATAATAACATTTCCAATACTTCCACTAATAGTAAAATGTGTGGTTCATGTTGTTACTCATGTGTAATGTAATACTCGTGGTCAGCTAGGGTTATCTAAAGTTAATGTTCATGTTACATGTCCGTTATCCCATTGTAGGAAACTTGGAATTCTTTCATCTAGGACACAATCTAGTTCCATTGTTCATATTCCGTTTATTCATATTGTACCTGGAACTGGAGGTTTCCATTGGCATGTGTGAATTCAATTTGATCATGATACTACAGTAATATTATTTCATGTTTTATATTCATTTTCAATTCATGCTGTATTTTTTACTGCTCATGTTTTTAGTGCTAAATTTGAAATTCATTCAATTTGTCATGTAAATGTAAATCTAAATTCTTTTGTGGTGCTGTTTCATCATACTATATTTGAATAATTTCATAGCAATATATTTCAACTGTATTCTATACCTGAGTTTGTTAATGCATATGTTTGTATTCAATGATTGTCATCACATACTACTTTAATTGTTCACGTTTGTCAAAGAGTAACCATTTCTGGAGCTGTAATACTACAATTTGGTCTATTTCATTCATGTTTTATTACCTCTATTACTTTTGAATAATCATCTGTAACATATAAATATCATTCAGAGTCTCAACTTGCAAGTAATTGGACTTTTCATACTTGGTTTCATGTGTAGATAAACCTTACTCCTGATCCTTCTAATCGTTGTGCTGTTCATGTCTGTATTGTGTTTGTATTACCACTATAACTAATTACGCTCCATATTGTGTTTGCATTATCTGCATGATATTCAAAATCGTTACATATTAAGTCAATTTGTGCTCTAACTCATGTTCAAATTGGATTTTCTACTGGATCTTTCCATATACATCATCTATATATATTACTATAAACTTTTACTGTATCACTTTCATTTGTTTCATCATTTGTATTTCATGCTTGGTCGCTTACTTGTCATGATTTTAATTTAAATGTTGTACTTCATGTATTCTCTCATTGGTATTCAAATATATAAATTCTTTCATTTTCTGAAGTTGAACTTTGTGTTGATATAAAATGTAATCTAACGGTGTCTCTTTGATATTCTATTGCTTCAGTTGTTAAACCAGTTGTTGTTATTTTTGTTCATGTTGATGTACATTTTATTTTGAATTTTCATGTTTCTCATCTAGTAGTTATTTCTGTTTTTGTTGGTCAATCTATAATTTCACATTCTGGTTTGATTTGATCAACGATTATTCTTTCGCTCTGTGTAGCTGGCGCACTATTATTATCTGTGTCATAGATTGTGTTGTCTGGTAGTCTTAGTGTGATTGCTCAGTTTACATTTGGTTTTGCTGAATATTCAAATTCAAATATTATTTCTGTTGAACTTCATCATGTTGATGTTTCTATTAGCATTAAATAATCATTTGATCTTGTAAATGAGTGATATCGTTCTTGTATAATAGTTTCACCACTTAATGAATTAGTTATAATTCATCAATTATCTCTACACCTGAGTATAATAGATCAAGTGACTCATTGTTTTATATATGGTGTTGATGGTGATTCCCAATGACAACTTGGTGTGTTTGGATCTTTTGCGATGGCTGTTAGCTTTGTGTATTCTGTTATGTTTATTTGTGTATTATTTGTATATTTATCTATTGGATCATTTCATTCATTTACATCCCATACATAAAATTCAAATCATCAGTTGACAGTTGCTGAAATATTACCTGTTTGTCAGTATTTATATACTCATGCTCAATATACATTTGTAATTCCAGTTCCAGCAATTAAGTCTAGTTGATATGCCTCTCTATCGTACCAACATGCATATGTTGTATTGCTTGCAGTTGCTGTTGTTTCGTTTGTTGCATTTGTGCTACTTGGTTCTCAAATACTTGTTATTTGTAGTGTACTTGGAATACTTGGTTCTGTACATAAGTTATTCAATGTTATACTTGTTCATTCTGGTATTATATAGTATCATTCACTTGGTTTTGTACTATATGTGTCATAATTTGTTGTTGTGTATGTTCATGTTGTTCATTCTATCTTATCTAACATATTTTTTGTTTGATATGCTACAAGTGTGATGCTTGCTATGTCTGTGTTTCATACACTATTTTTACATGCAAAATAGTATGTTCCGCTTGCAGTTATTTGCTGTGCCTTTGTGAAAGTTCTTTCGTTGTTTGCTGTTCTAAAATCTGAGTCTGATGGGTTGCTGTTTGTTCACCAATAATAACTTGTTATTCAGTAATTATCAGTACATGTTCATGTGGCTATTTGTTTTCATGTGTTCAATACTTCTGTACTTGTTATGCTTATTGTTGGCTTTTCATCTGTTACTATTATTGGGTTAGACCATCATGCTGTGTGGTAATAGTATCATAAAGAATCTCAGCTTGCTAATAATTTTACTTCTCATGTCTCTACTCAAGTATAATGAAATCTTGCTATTGTATTTCCTGATATGATGTCTACTATTCATTTTGTTATTATTCAAGAATTTGATGCTGGATCATATTTTATCACATTCCATATAGAATTAGCATTTTCTGCATGGAATTGTTGTCCTCAACAATATAAGTCAATGTATGCTTCAACTCATAATCAAATAGGATTATCTGTTGGATCTCATCGTGTACATCATTCAAAAATATCTGTGTAAACTTCTATATTATCTGATGTTCATTGAGCCAAGGTTATATAATTATTTAATTGTGTTGAATTTAATATAAATTGTGTTGTTCATATTTGATTTCATTTATAATTTACGTTGAAGTTTAGGCCAGTTTGATAAATTAGAACATTTGGATTTCTGCTAGTAATTGCAGAATTTATTTTTATAGCATCTTGGATTGACATGTAAGTTAAATGACAGTCTAGTCATATAGATCAAGTATCATTGATTTTTAATCTATTTGGATTTGGCGTTTCCCAGTCACATGTTAGAGTATCGCTGTTAATTACATTAATTCGTTCTCATGGTATATAATTGTTTGATACATTTCAATGTGAAATTTCTCATGTTTTAATTCCAAAGTTGGTAAATCCTTCATGGTCTCCTGTATATACCATTGTGTAAATTGTTTGATTTGTTCATGTGGTTTTTATTATGTTGTTAATTGAGATGATTGATCTATTGTAATCTAATCCGTTTACTGATAGATTTCATCGATTTGTTCATGAACATGTTACTGTAATTAATCATGTATATGTTTTTGGTATTATTGTTGGATCTATTTCAATTTTACAATTAGGCTTTTCTTCTACTGTTCCATTATCTGCTGTAAATTTTATTTTTCAATTTACTATACTGTTTTCATTATCTTTAATTGTAATTGTACATGTGGTTTCTGTTATTCAAGGTGCAATTGTTACTGTGATTGAGTCTGTTGTATTAGTTGCTTCTCATTCTGTACATGAAACATTTGTAATTGTTAAATCATCTGTTCAACATGCTCATTCTGATGCTCATAGTAATGAAATCACGTTATCTACAGTGATTGTTCGGTTAGTTATTTGATTTTCGTATATTAGTGGATTTCCTTCTCCATATACTACTGTAGGTAGGATGTCTGTAATTGTTCATTCGATTATTCATGTTTTTATATTATCAAATCAATCTTTGACATAAATCAATCATGTTTTTGTTCATCAAGTTCTTCCGATATTGTCTGCATTTATTCGTAATATATGACTAGTTTGTCGTTCAATATTTCATAATTCTCATTCTAATTTATATCAACTTATTCATGCACATCATTCATCATTTGCATCTACATCCAAAATCTTTCTTGTACATTCTGGGATTGTAAATCAAGTTGTTGAAATATTTGGAGCATAGATATCTCTATTGTATTCGCGTATTTCTGATTGTGCATTACCAAATTCTAGAATGTCTTCAGAAGTATTTCAGTTTACTGTTACTGTTCATATTCCTCATGATAGTGAAATTTGCCATGTGTAAACTCATGTTGTTGCTCATGTTGTGAATGAGTTTGATACTTTTTCTGCATTTCCTGCAACTGTAATATCGCCGAAATCAAATCATGTCATGTTGTATTCAAATTGAGTCCATATTCCTGTCATGTCTATTGTTTCTTTGTCAGTACACATATCTCCTGGTTGTATTACAAATACAGGTGCTTTTCTGTTTAGTTCTCATACATATCTATGTTCTGCAAAATATCATCCATCAGTGATATCATATGTGTTTGTTCTTGTATCTCCGTACATTTGTACTATTACTGGATATGATGAAGTATCTCATGTTTCTATGTAGATTTCTACTCATGAATTTATGTCAATGTCTGTTAATTGATTATTTCGGTTTATAAGTGTATGCTTAGTTCGTGTTGGTCAGATATACCAATCGATTGTTGATGGAATATTTTGAGGTATTTGATAAATATTATATTTTTTGATTTCTCATGTGTCTGTTGCTGTTCATGTTATTGTATAGTATACTTTTGTATGCTTGTCGATATTTCATGAGATTTCATATTTTTTTACGTTTGATCATATAAAATAGTCTCATGTTACTAGTCATCAATTTTGACTATTCCATAATTTTACATCTTTTTGTTTATTAATTTCATATCAATATGAATATCCTTTTATATCTTCTAATATTGCATTTCTTGCGGGTGTTCTTCGTTGAAAGAAATGTGTTTGTTCATTGATTTTTGGATTTGTAATGTAGTCTGGATATTGATATCATATGTATTTTGGTTCGTTTCACTCTAATATATCTAATATTGGCTTTATTTCTTTGATTTCGTATTCTCATCGATAGTATCAAACTTCATAATTATCTAGATATGTTCATCTGTTTTCTTCTGGACTCATACATCTTTCTATAGCTTCTCATGTAAAATCTGTAGGATTGTTTCAAGTGTAAGAGTACCATGCAGTCCATCATCATTCACATTCAAATCTGTATTGTGTCATTTGTTCTGATTCGCTATATACTCTATTGAATCATGATATTTCTGTTTTCCATTTTGTTGTTCATCTTTCAATATCGTTTAATTCTCCTGAGCTTTCAAAGAAATATTGTTTTGGATATTGCTGTAAATTTCAATATCAATTGTTTTGTCATGATAAAATGCGGATATTCGCGTTATTATAATATAATTCGATGTCTTCAAAAGTATTTCCAGTTCAATAATAAACATATATTCATGTTTTGTTTTCATATACTTCTATATTTTGTATTATATTTTCATTTGAAAATGCAATACTTATTCATATTCCATAGTTTGCATAGATTTGTGTGTTGCTGATTGTGTTTTTTGTTGATGTATTCATGATTGCTATTCATACATCTTCATTTCAAAAAACTTGGATATTGTTTAATTTATTGTAATTTCATAAGTCTATTGTTATTCAATCTATCCGGTGATTGTATACTTTTATCATATTAAGTGTATTTGATGATCAATGTATGTTTATTCAATTTCTATTGTAAATATTATAATTGTATAATGATATATTGTCTAAAATTCAGTAATTTTCATTAATTTTTATTCAATCTCAATCTGTATCTATGATGTCATTAAATCCAATTGTTGTACCGTTTTCTTGTCTGCTTATGATTGCTGAACAGCTTGGTAGTGTGATTGTATTATTTCTTTCAAATCATGTACTTGTAAGTACATATATAGCGTTTGGTACCATGAGAGTTGAATCTGATATTTCATCTGTTATTATGACTGTCATTTCCTTGTAATCTTTACATGATGTTCAAGGTTTATAGGAATCTCGTCACATTGTATACGCTGTTTCATCTCAGTCTCCACTTCAATACAATGCACACGCTATTTGTGTTGGTGTTGGATTTAATGCTCGAAATTCTGGTGTAATAAAATAGTCGTTGTCCCAACCTGTATTACAGTCCGGAATTGGATTGTTTACAGTGATTCATGTGTCAAATGATGCTGATGTAGATCAGTTTTGAGCGTTTCATATGGCATTTTCTAATAATTTTAAATGGCTTCGTCCTGGTATTTCTCATGTATATGTAAATGTAAATTTTGTTTTATTATCGTTTTCAATTTGGTTGCTGTCATAACTTACTGTTATGTTTCAACTATAATCTAGTCAAGTATTTTTTAAATTGTAATATTTTGTTCATTCGCATGTTACAATAATATTTCATGTTTCGTTAACATAACCTGAATATGGAATGGCTTCTATGCTACAGTATGTTGGGGTTGGTGTATCTACAACTTCAATATCATTTCAAGTCACTATTCAATTTCGTGTTCAATTTGAATTGATCCTATTTTCTAGTAACAATACATATGATGTTCATACTTGTGTTCACGTAAATTGATATACTAATTTTATATTTGAGTCTCCTATGTTTGTTTGCTCTGATGGATATTCTTCTACATTTACTTTTTCGTTAGTTTTTATTGCATTTCTGATGTCTCATGTAACTACTTTTTCTCATGTACATTGTACTATGATTGTACCCCCTTGACCTCTTGTTACACTTGCTGGTTCTGCAGTTACTGTACAGTCTGGTCCTGTTGGTGTGATAGCTTCATCTACTTTAATTTGTCATGCAGTTTTTGTGGTTAATCTGTATTTTTTTCAGCTATATTCAAGTGCTATTGAATTATTACTAAAGATGCTCACATTTCATGTGTTGCTTCCTGTGAATGTTAAAATATATGTTGTTGAATTTAACTCTTGTCTTCCTGCTTTTCTACTTGTTCATGTTTCAATTACGTTGTTTCCATTATTTTCTATTATTGTCATAGTATCTCGAATGTCGTGAAAATCAGGTAATTCCTCTATTCAACATGTTAATTTAATTTCTCATCAATCACCTTGATTTACTGTTTCAAGCTCTGCTTGAAAATCACAGCTTACAGTGATAATTGCTGGTTCTTCTTCATTTATTGTGATAGTTGTTGGTATAATTATTATGTTGCTTGGAATTCATATAGCGTTTTTTCATGTTTCGTTTATTGCTATCGTGGTAGTTCAAGTTTTTATTCATACGTATTCAAATGTTGCTGTGCTACTTGTTCAGTCCACCTCATTTTCTCGTTGATTGATATTTATTTCTTCTCAATATGAGATATATGTGTTGTATAATAATTTTGTGAAATTTTCACAAACTAATGTTCAGTTTCATGTCTCATTTACTAATATTCCTGTTTTTGATAATGTTAGACTACATGTTGGATTGCCCAATACTGTAATATTTTTTGATTGGACATTATTTATTCATAGTAATGGTGCATTTATTGTAAAGTTTGTTGTCCCTAATCATGTTGCTTCATATGTTATTGTATATTCTGTTCAGATATTGTTTCAGCGATCTGGTGTCATTTCCTTTTCCTCTTCAATTTGTGTATTTGAATTTATTTCTTTTCATGTAAATTCTATAATGTTTAATGTATTGCTATCATATCATACTATGTTAGCTTCTTTTATTTCTCATGATATATTTAAACATGTGAAAACAGCTTTTCATGTCTTATTTATATTGATATATTCTCCTGTTTTTGGTTTTGTCCGGAAGCAATTTGCTTCAATTACTCTTATTTCATCTGATTCTACATTATTTATTTGTAAGTTTGATGCTGTATCTCAAGTAATTGCAATTGTGGTATGTCAGCTTTTTATTCATTTATATTTAAATGTTATTTCATAATTTATTGTTTCATCTCATTTTATTGATGCTTGTTGTTCCATGTTTGTTATCTCATCTCATGTTCACCGTTTTGTTATTTCTATGACACTATCGTCATATTCTATTCCTGTGCTGTATAGTGAATCTTTTACGTCATTACATGTTACTTTTCCCGTCGCTGATAATCATTTAATTAAATTCAATTCGTTTAATTCAATCCAACAGTTTGGATTTGTTGTATCTTTTTCTGTTACTGTTATTGTTTGTGCATAAAAAGGTGCAGGTGCATTGTTTCAAAATCATTGTGCATTTGTTTTTAGTTGTAGAATACTTGTTCACGTGCTTTCTCATTTATAGTAGATTCTATATGTCTTTTCATATGCATATCATCTGGTTGTTTCTCATTGTTCTTCTTCTCGTTCTTGTATACTTAGTGAAATTATTGATGGTGTGTAGTTGAATGCTGCATTTAAATTAATTGATCCTGGTGATGGAAGAGGTTCATCTTCATAATATGACGTGCAATGTAATGATGCAACTCCTCTTTCTCATTCTGTTATTGTTGTTTTATTAAATGTCATGTCGCATGTTATGTGTTCATCTAATGCGTGTGTATTTATATTTTGAAATCCAAATATACTTGCAATTACTGTAATTGCCGCTATTCAGAATCATCACAATATGTAATGATGCCTTTTTAATTTAATTGTTTGGATCTTTTTAAAATGCTTTTTTAAATGTTCTTTTAACATGATTGATTTGTTAAACATATAAAATTTTCTTTCTTTTATGTTATTCACAAATTTTTATAAATCAAAAAAACGGCCATTTTATAAAAAATATAAGTTGACATTTTTGTAAAATATTTTATAATTGTGTAAAATATATCCTTTTCTCTTGAAATATTGCTTTGTAAGGATATCTTTAATTATTAGTTATTAACTTTTAATTATTAATTATTTGTCATGCAAACATTTTTTGAATCTTTATGAGTACAAATCCCTGAAATTTATTTACCAAAAGATGGTGTTGATTTGACTAAATGGTCGGTAGTTGCTTGTGATCAATACACATCACAACCTGATTATTGGGATTGAGTTAAAAATTTTGTTTGAGATGCTCCATCTACTTATAAATTAACTTTTCCTGAGATTTATTTGAATGACCCTGATAAAGAAGAAAGAATTGCAAAAATCAATCAGAACATGAAGGATTATTTAGATCAATGAATTTTGGAAAACAAATGAGTTTGATTTATTTATTTGGATAGACAAACTTCTCAAGTTAGATCTAGAAAATGATTGATTATGGCTTTGGACTTGGAGAGATATGATTTTTCAAAATGATCTCAAACTTTGATTAGAGCTACTGAATGAACAATTATAGAGAGAATTCCACCTAGGATGAGGATTAGAGAAAACGCTCTTTTTGAATTACCACATATTTTAGTTTTGATTGATGATCAAAAAAAACAAGTAATAGAACCTTTGGCAAATAGGATTGATAAATTCAAAAAGTTGTATGATTTTGATATGATGATGAATTGATGACATATTACTTGATATCAGGTAACTGATGAAGAGTCTATTAATTGAATTATTGCATGATTAACAGCTTTAGCAGACAAAGAAGCGTTCAAAGAAAAATATTGAGTTTGAGATGATTTATGAGTTTTGCTTTTTGCTATGTGAGATTGAAATCATTCATTTGCTACGGCAAAAGCTGTTTGGGAAACTAAGAAAAAAGAACTTTCTGAAGAAGAAAGAAAAAATCATCCTGCAAGATTTGCTATAGTCGAGATTGAAAATGTACATGATAATTGAATTAATTTTGAACCTATTCATAGAGTATTGTTCAATGTTGATCACAATCATTTGTACAATGAGATGGTAAAGTATTTCAGAAATGCTTGATCTGATGTAGAAATTCAACATTTTGGTTCAAAAGATGAATTGAAAGAAAATTTACAAGAATCTACAAGTGAAGTACATTATTTCCGATGAGCAAATAGTGATTGATATGATATTATTTGAATTAAAAATCCGAAATTGAATTTGGAGGTAGGAAATTTACAAGCATTTTTGGATGAATATTTACACAATAATCATGATGTGACTATAGATTATGTTCATTGAGAAGATGTAGTTGAGGAATTATGAAGAAAAAAATGAAATCAATGATTTATGCTTCCAATAATGGACAAGTCAGATTTCTTCAAAACGGTTGTCTTGGATTGAGCTTTACCAAGAAAAACTTTCTCTATGTGAGAAGCTGAGGAAAAGAGATTTTATTTAGAAGCTAGAAAAATTGTAAAATAAATTTTATATTTTAAAAAACACCCGGGTGTTTGTTTTATGCCTGGGTGTTTTTTTATTATTTAGAATAATCAAATTTGCATTGGTCATTTTTGTTCAACTTTTGGTTGAATATCTTTTAAGAATGGAAATTCTTGTGTGATTTTGTCCCGTGAATTGTAAATTTCTATTCATAACTCCTCTGCTTTGGTTGCTTTGCTACCTGGCTTTTCTCAGATAAACATAATGTTTGTACTTTTTGTTGGATTAGAGTCAAATACAAATCAATTTTTTTCCATTTCTGCGATGATTTCAGGTCTTGAGATATCGAATGATCATGTGATGCAAAAATGCTGTGTATTTGTATTTTTTTTAACTTCTTGGTAGCAGTTGAAGTTTAATCACAGATTTTCGAGTTGTTTCAATAATTCTTGATTATCTTGTCGATATTGGATTATTCATTCGATTATTTTTTCTCCTACTCAGTATATTCAAGTCAGGAATTCTTGGTCAGTTAGGTATTTTGTGATGTCTTGTAATGTTGTATTTCAGTTTAATTTTTGGGCGATTCAGTT
>JAEEGG010001330.1_pt1 | contig 67535 bp, 54 predicted proteins | sample 9134161 | NCBI WGS metagenome assembly JAEEGG01 (sample SAMN16246543, study PRJNA631951) | gut metagenome | biome: gut microbiome; feature: rumen; material: CR-attached | host: Bos | place: Iran: Karaj | collected 2018-10
TCGATTCCGAACTTTTCCCACTGGCTGATAATTGTGTTGCGCTCGGCGGGCACATCTTCGAGCCACTGCAGGGCGCGGTCGGTGAGTTCGGTCTTGCCGATGCTCTTTCCGTAGTGGAACATAAACGGCACAAAAGCGTTGATAACAAGCAGATTGAGCGACGCGTCGCCTAAATTCTTGTCCTTCCGCGCCGACGGTTTTTCAAAAACATAGTGCGTGAGCCAATAGTCGGAAACGCTTGTCGCGAAAAGCCGCCTGACATCGTCAACCGATTGGCACTCAATCATTTTCGACAGCAGCGCCGACGATTTGCTGATGAGCGACGCCAACTGCGCAATGCGGACGGTGGGCAGATTGCCTGGCCGCATTCGGGCGAATTTCCACACGTGGCTCGGAATTGGCTCAAGCCGATATTTGATTTTCAAGTGGTTATACTCGCGTGCGAGCAGTTGCGTGTAGGCGTCGGCTGGCTCGGCTGGCAGCAGCCCCGCCTGACCGAAAAGCAGCGCTTCAACCTGCGTCAGGCTGTTTTTGTGGTGGGCAATCACGTTGAGCGGCAGCGACTGGGCGAGCATAAGAAAAGGCTGCGCATTTGTCTTAAAACCAAACGATTGCGCCACTGTGTAGTAGAACGATTCTTCCCAATTGTTCTGCGTGAGCCGCAGGTTTTCGGCAATAGCGGCCGTTTTGTTCTCGAGCCGTTCAACGGTCAGCGACTCGTACCACTGTTGCATCACAAACGGGTCGATATCAGCAATATACGACTGACACGGCAGCCAACGGTCGGTGCGCATCAGGAACTGGTAGCGCTCAAGCAGCGGTTGCGGGCAGCGGATTTCGGCGGCGGGAATGAGTTGCCCCGCCTGGCTGCGGATTTCGGCATCGTTCTGCCCCACCACGTGCAGCACAACGTTGTTGTAGTGGTCGTCAGTTTGGTGGCGGTGTCGCAGCCAATCGCTCGAGCGCAGGTGAATCTCAACATTCCCCGCCCAAACAGTCTGCCCGATGCGGATGCGCGCGTTGAAGAAATCGGGGCCCTGGTCGCGGTTGTGCAGTCCTGGATTCAGCACTTCGATGGTCTCGCCCGAGTAGAACTCAGTGAGCGGCATCTGATAAAGGCCGTTTTTCCAAAGGAAATGCAGAAAATCTTCGGACATCGGAAGTTTTAAGTTATGAGTTTAAAAGTTATAAGTTTTTGTAGGGGCAAGATAGGAAAAAAATTGAACTACTGGCATCGGGCAAACGACGTCAGACGACAATTCTACAAATAGGAAAAGGAAGAACAGCCGAAAGTCTCCTACTCAATCAGCCCTTCAGTTATTCACGCATTCAATCCTTCAATCCTTCGTCACAGGCGGATAATCCACATTGAAGTGCAGGCCGCGGCTCTCTTTGCGCTCAATGGCCTGACGGGTAACCAGATAGCCCACATTTATCATATTACGCAACTCGCAGATGTCGCGGGTGGCTTTGACGCGTTTGAAAAGGTCTTCGGTCTCTTCGTAGAGCAGGTCAAGGCGGTCCCAAGCGCGTTTCAGGCGCAGGTTGCTGCGGACAATGCCCACGTAGGTGCTCATAATCTGCCCCACTTCCTTAACATCTTGAGCGATAAGTACTTTCTCTTCATTGGTCATCGTGCCTTCGTCGTTCCATTCGGGAATCCGCTCGTTGAACGAGTATTCATCAATATGCTGCAGACTGTGTTTCGCAGCAGCGTCGGCATAAACCACGGCTTCAATCAACGAGTTGGAAGCCAGACGGTTACCGCCGTGCAGACCCGTGCACGAGCACTCGCCAACGGCATACAGGCGGCGGATGCTTGAGCAGGCGTTCAAATCGACCTTGATGCCGCCGCACATATAGTGGGCGCAAGGTGCAACGGGAATGTACTGCTTGGTTATGTCGATGCCAATGCTCAGGCACTTGGCGTAGATGTTCGGGAAGTGGTGCTTGGTCTCTTCGGGGTCCTTGTGCGTGACATCAAGGCAGACGTGGTCCAGGCCGTGGATTTTCATCTCCTTGTCAATGGCGCGGGCCACAATATCGCGCGGTGCAAGGCTCAGGCGCTCGTCGTACTTGTGCATAAACTCTTCGCCGTTGGGCAGACGCAGAATGCCGCCGTAGCCGCGCATCGCTTCGGTGATAAGGTAGGCGGGATGCGTCTCGCCAGGGTGGAAAAGCGCCGTGGGGTGGAACTGCACAAACTCCATATCCTGCACCGTTCCCTTGGCGCGATAGACCATTGCAATGCCGTCGCCTGTGGCGATGTTGGGGTTGGTGGTGGTGGCGTAGATTGAGCCGATTCCGCCAGTGGCCATCAGCGTGACGCGCGACAGATAAGTATCGATTTTGTTGGTTTCGGGATTCAGAATATACGCTCCGAAACACTCAATGTCGGGTGTGCGGCGCGTGACTTCAACGCCCAGATGGTGCTGCGTGATAATCTCCACAGCAAAGTGATTTTCAAGCACATCGACGTTCGGATTCCGACGGACGGCTTCCATCAGCCCGCGCTGAATTTCGGCACCCGTGTCGTCAGCGTGGTGAAGGATTCGGAATTCAGAGTGCCCGCCTTCGCGATGAAGGTCGAACTCGCCGCTGTCGGTGCGGTCGAAGTTGACGCCCCATTTGACAAGTTCGGCAATCTGCGACGGCGCGTTGCGAACCACCTGCTCCACGGCCTTGCGGTCGCTCAAATGGTCGCCAGCAATCATTGTGTCTTCAATGTGTTTCTCGAAATCGTCAACCTTAAGGTTGGTGACCGATGCAATGCCGCCCTGTGCTTTGGCAGTGTTGGCTTCGGCCAGAGTTGTCTTGCAAACCATTGCCACGCGGCCCTTGCCTGCGTTGGCCACTTTCAGCGCGTAACTCATTCCGGCCACGCCAGAACCAATTACCAGAAAATCGTATCTCTTAATCACTTCTGTAAGTTTGATAACGGTGGCAAAAATAGGAATTTATGAGTTACAAGGTGCAAGGAATAAGTTACAAGGTGCAAGTTGTAAGGTATAAGTAAGGGTTTTAGGTATCAGGGGGCAGGGGTCTATAGTATTATCCCGCATCCTAATCTTTTATTCCTTCTGATAAACCCTTACGTAATCAATCTCCATTGTCGCCGGAAGAGCAGTCTCATCAACTCCCTGCATACCTCCCCACGTGCCGCCCCAAGCAAGGTTGAGGATAACGTAGAACGGGTCGTCGTACGGCCAATCGTCGCGGCCCAGACCACGGTTATCGTAACTCAGTTGCAACTTGCCATCAACGTAGGTTGTGATGTTCTTGTCGGTCCAAAGCACGGAATAAACGTGGAACTCGCCCTCTGCACCATCGCATTTCATTTCGTGCGTAACCTGCGTGTTGTTCGAATGCACGTGGGCATTGGCGTGCAGGCTCGACGAAACATAATCGGGATGGAAACCAACCTCCTCCATAATATCAATCTCGCCGTCATCGGGCCAGGCCGTGAATTTGACGGGCATCATCCAGAAAGCCGGCCACGTGCCCTTGCCTTTTGGCAGTTTGATGCGGCCCTCGATGTAGCCGTAGGTCCAGCCCTGCCGCACCTTTGCATATATACGGCCCGAATAAATCTTGCCGTTTTCTTTCAGACAGGTGATGTGGAGCCGGCCGTCTTTAACCTCGGTAACTAACGTGCCACTACGAGTTTTGTGGTTGACGTAATTCTGCAGTTCCTCGTTCACCCAGCCGCTGCTTTTCACCTCGTGTGTCCAGTCGGCGGTGTTCAACTCCGAACCATCGAACTCATCGTGCCAAACAAGCGAATATCCGTCAGGCACATAATACGTGTTACTATCCGCTCCGGCTTGAGTTATGGCTATGATTTGGCTTACTGTGTCTGACAGAATCGTAACAGTACCTGTGCGGAAATCCAACGTTGGATTGGCAGAAACCGTTATTGCCAATGAGCCGGCCGTAGCGGTTGTGTCCAGCGCTTCCGCGAAAATGAAATCGCTCACATCTCCAATATGCCACTCGTTGCCCGTGGTTGAAACATTCACTGTGAACGATTCTCTTTAGGCTGATGCGTTGACAGTATCGGTTGAAAACGTGATTTTCACCTGTGCCGGACTTTGGTCATCGTTTTTTTCGCTGCAACTCCAGAGGGCGGCAGCAAAAGCAAGCGGAATTATGAAGCGTTTCATTTTTAATAATTTTAGATGCAGTAAAAATAATGATTTATGAATCGGTGATTATCCGCGCGGCATATGGCAATAATCAGTCCAAAAAACGCATGAAATCGTCATCTTTTTCGCTTCATACACAACTTGCAGTAAAAGCCGAACCATTAAAAACAAAAAAATATTTCACTAATACACAGTTGATTATCTACCCATAGGTATAAATACCTATTGCAAAAGAGAAACAAAGGCATACTTTTGTAAAAGATTTTTGGCCAGACAAGGTCAAGAATAGCAACTCTACTTTTAGAGCTACCAAATTGAAGCGTTGTTTCTGCAACGGTGTCTAAAGGACTTCGCATCGTGAGCAAGGCAGTGCTGAAAAATGAAAAAAATAGGAGTCCAAACATTTAAAATTTCAAAACAAAAAATGAAAATGAGAAATTTTATGGCATTATGCATGGCTGTAGCCATGGGAGTGCCGGCGTTTGCCACCACCTGGTACGTATCGCCAGAGGGAGCAAAAAAGAATGAAGGAACTACCCCTGAGGCTCCGTTGAAAACTATTTACGGCGCACTTGAAAAAGCTGCTCCGGGCGACAAGATTTATGTTGCTGCAGGCGTTTATGGTGGCGCAGCTGGTGTAGGTCACATCGAAATCACCAAGGCTGTAGAGCTTTACGGTGGATACTCAACAGACTTCAAAACCCGCGATTTCAAGAAGTATCAGTCAATCATCCGTCCGAAAATGGAGCAGAACGCTACTCCTCCGAAAAACGGTACTGTAGAGTTCACTCTTACTGACGACAAAGGCACAACTGTTTTCGACGGCTTCTTTATCGACCACAGCGAAGTTAACGCTTACCACCCAAGAGAAGGCAAACCAGAGGGTGTTGAGACTGGTTACTGGCTTGAGCCTCCTACCAAAGGTGACTATCCTTTCGCTTCGTTGAAGAAATATGCTATCTATGGTAACACAACTGGTACTTTCACCATCGCTAACTGCTTGATTCTGAACAGTTCGTTCTACGCTATCAACCTCAACCACCTGAGAGGCGTTGTCAACATCAAGAACAACCTGCTCATCAACAGCCGTATGATGGCTTGCAACGTATCATGCCGCAGCGCTAAGGCTTTCGATACTCGTCTGAACTTCGAGTACAACACCGTTCTCTTCACATGGAGCCGCACCAAAGATTTCGGCGACATGGGTTATGGTGTTCGCGCTTTGAGCAAAGTTGACGCCAACATCAGCCACAACCTCATGGGCTTGTGCATCATGTCGGCATTCGACAATAGCATGAACAACCGTCCGGGCGAGCAGAAAGTTACTCTCGACGAGAACATGTTCTTCCTCAACAAGAAGGGTGACGTTAGCTACACTGTTAGCCCGTCAGTTAAATACCTGAAGGTTGATGATGAGGCATTTGAGGACTTCGAGGATGTTAAAGGCATTGAGAGCTGCGAGAAGAACGTAACTTTGAAAGACGCAAGCGTATTCAAAGGCATTCTCGACCAGGCTTATCTGCAGGGCTTCCTTTCGGCTTCTTACACTGAGTCGACTGACTACAACCCGAACTCTGCTGCCAACCAGTTCCGCTCTGCAATGGGCATGAACCAAGTTGGTTCAATCCAATCGAAAGTTTCGATGTACGCCAACAAATATCCTTACTCAGCCAACCTGTTCAAACTCTTTGGCGCCGTTAAGGGTTATGGTGCACAATAATCTGTTGCAGAATAATTTAGATTGATTTTTTGAGCATCGCTGCATTTGTGGCGATGCTCTTTTTTTTGTGAAATAGGGTTTGCAATCCGCTTGATTTCACTCAATCACAATTGCAATCAGATGATTCCGACTGACGATACAACCTTCCGTCAACGGCTCCAGCAGGGGCGTTTGAAGGTTGGCCCGACTTATACTGCTCGCGGCTGAAGGCTATCATGTAAAGATTGTAGAGCATCATGTAATCCAAACCGTTGAATTCCATATTGTTGCACTTGCGCCATTTGCCCGGGCGGAGGTTTTCTGGCCAGACGCAGCGCGATGTTTCCGACCAATCGTAGGCGTAATGGTCAGAGTCAAGTTTGCAGTTGCCTGTCGGGCCGCAGAAAGGAGCGGAGTTGAGCAGCGACTCGTAGATTTCCTTCTCCGACTGGTATTCGCTGCTTCCAAATGACATTTGTTTTCCTTCTAAATCGTTGAGAGCCAGGCTCATCAGCGGAAAATGCTCATACACCGTTTTCTGTCCCGACTGGCACGGGTCGTAACTGCGGCGTTCGACAAGCGTTTTGTAGGTGCTGTCGCCCAGATAGTTGCTAGTGCAGGCCAGCGAGCGCACCTTGTAGTCATCGTTGTTTTCGCCAAGCGCCTTGTTGCAAATGCCTGCAACGCCTTTCATCAGCAGAATATGCAGTTCGTACACGCCCGCCGTCAGCACATCGACGGTGATACGGACATTCCGCCTGTCGTAGCCTGGAGCCAGAATCTTCAAAACAGTTTTTTTGACAGTGGAGTTGAACCCCTCGGTGAGTATGTTCTGAAACATCCAATCGCCTCTTCTATAGGCTTTTGCATGACGCAGATTTTTGCCACTATACTCGCAACCTGTAGCAACAAGTCCGTAGTTGTAGAACAGCCACGAGTCCCAGCCGATGTCGCCCGAGCCCTGCTGAACCTTTTCGCCAGTTACGGTGTTGCGCAGCACCCAATGGTTCTTCTTTAAAACCAGCCTAAGTGGCTTTCTGCTCTGAAAACAATTGACATAGCGGCTGATAATGTCGCCAACCCAAAGTGAGAAATCGATGTTGTCGCCGTTTTTAATTCCCTTTTCTGTCAGATACTGCGGAATGATGTCGGTCCTGAATGTTACGGGAACATTGGCCACGTTCTCGGTGCCCACAAGCCTTGCCACGAGCGACAGTCCCTCAATATTATGAATCATCACATCCTGGCTGATTTCCTCCATCGGGTGGCGGCCGACAATTTCAAACACCTTGCAGCCGAAGTGCGTGCTGTGCTTGTTCCAGAAAGCCTGAGTGATGTCGAAACGCAGGTGCATGCCGTTGATGTCGGCTTTATCGGGTGTGAAGTCTTCGGCCACGGGCTTTGCTCCAAGAGCGACAACCGTCTGAATGTTTTTCTCCTGAAGTTCCTTGTCGCGGGTCATTAGAGCCAGTTTTCCCTCAAAGCGCCGCCAGTGCGGTTCGGAGTACAAATCGAGCCTCTCCATGGCCAGCATGGCATAATAAAGTTCGGCAAGCGTCTGCGAATAGTCCTGGCCGTTGATTTTCAGCAAATAAAGTTCGGTTGCGAGCATTGCCAGATAGTGGCTCATGATGGAATTGCCATCGCTCCAACTCACGGTATCGCCATAAATCTCACCCGCAGGAATGTTCACTCCCTCCTCCTCAACATCCTGACTCACAACTATAAAACTCTGGCGCAGACGGTCGCGGTAGTGCCAGTATTTTTCAAGATTTTTCTCGGGAGTCTGGCTCTGTGCCGACCATGAGCCGACCAAAAGCACTATGAGTAACGCTAATTTTTTCATTGCCGATATTATTGTTTTTGAAGGGGGCAATTTAATCAAAATGTCGGCTTCATTTTTGCAAAACGACCGCTTCATGCGTTTCCGCTTGCAAAAAAACGTCAAACACTGTGCAATTTCGAGACTATTCTTACCTTTGTTTCACTCCTTTTGAGTGAATTTGATTATGAAATTTTTTGGAAGAAAAACCCGCATCGCAGTCATTGTTGCTGCCATTGCCGCCGTTGCAGGCTTCACCGCCGTTGGCGACAAAGAATTTGAACTGGCCAAGAATCTTGACATTTACCACACTCTTTTCCGCGAACTCTCAATCTATTACGTTGATGAGATTGAGCCAGGCGACCTTGTGAAAAAGAGCATCGACGAGATGCTGAAGTCGCTCGACCCCTACACGGTTTTCATTCCCGAGTCGGATATTGAGGATTTCCGCTTCATGACCACAGGCCAGTACGGCGGCATTGGAGCCTATATCCACGGCAAAGAGAAGTATGTTGAGGTGACCGAACCCATTGCCGAGGCGCCTGCCGACCAGGCTGGAATCAAGGCTGGCGACATTATTATTGAAATCGATGGCCGCGATATTGCCGATATGAAAAGCGAAAAAGTGAGCGAACTGCTCAAGGGTGAGCCCAATTCGAAAGTCACTCTCACGGTTGAAACCCCTTTCACCAAGCAGAAGCGGAAGGTGGTCATCACGCGGCAGAAAATCAAGGTGAAAAGCGTGCCCTACTACGGAATGGTGGCCGACGGCATCGGCTACATCAGGCTCAGCAACTTCACCGAGGACTGCAGCCAAGAGGTGAAAGAGGCTCTGCTCGACTTGAAAAAGAACAACCAACTCAAAGGACTGGTTTTTGATTTGCGCGGCAATCCAGGCGGTCTGCTCAACGAGGCCATCGCGGTTTTGAGCCTTTTTGTGGAGAAATCGAACGAGATTGTAAGCACCAAAGGTAAGGTGAAAATGTGGAACAAAACCTACTACGCCACAGGCGAACCCGTTGACACCAAATTGCCGCTGGCTGTGCTGGTCAACAGCAGTTCGGCTTCGGCGTCGGAGATTGTGTCGGGTGTGATTCAGGACCTCGACCGCGGTGTGATTGTTGGTTCGCGCAGTTACGGAAAAGGACTTGTGCAAACCACCCGCGACCTGAGTTACAACACCAAACTGAAACTCACCACGGCCAAATATTACATTCCGAGCGGCCGCTGCATTCAGGCTTTGGACTACTCGCACCGCAACGCCGACGGCAGTGTGGGCAAGGTGCCCGACTCACTCATCACCATGTTCCACACCCGCGCAGGACGTGAGGTGTTCGACGGCGGCGGCGTTCTGCCCGATGTGAAGATTGAGCCCGAAACCATGAGCGAAATCACCTTCAGCCTTTACAGCAAAAACTTGATTTTCGACTTTGCCACGTTGTACGCTCAAAAGCACAACAACATTGCCGTTCCCGACAAATTCCGCATCAGCGATGATGACTACGCGGAATTCACTAACTTCCTGGCAGACAAGGATTACGATTACACTTTCGAAAGTGAAAAAATGCTCGACAAACTTGAAAAGACCATCAAACAAGAAAAACACGACACCACCATCAGCGCAAAAGTTGACGAACTCCGCAACGCGCTGAAACACAATAAAGACCAGGATTTAATGGCTCACAAAAGCGAGATTAGTCTTCTGCTTCAGGAGGAGATTGCAAGCCGCTACTACTATCAGGAAGGCAGAATAAAGGCACAACTCCAGACTGACCCAACGCTGCTCAAGGCCATCAGCACACTGAACAATCCCGACGAATACAAACGGCTGCTAAGCCCCAAATAAAACCGAACAAGAATGGAAAAACTGAAAATATTATCGATTGCTCCTGAGCCTCTCTGCCCGCCAATTTCTGGCGATTTGAAAGGCGTGTTTGGCTACTTGAACGCCTTGGGAATGATATCGGACCTCACCGTCATCACAGGTGTGGGCTCAACCACTCCCGAGTGCTCGTTCGAACTCCGCCCCATTGTTCCGCGCTCGGCTTTCCGCCGCATCTCGCGTGCCAACTACAAGATTATCTACGATCAGGTGCTTGAAATCAAGCCCGATGTCATCATTCTTGAGCAGCCCGTGCTGGGATGGATGGGCACGCTGTCGAAAAAGACGGGTGTGCCAGTGTTCATCCACTCCATCAATATTGAATATCTGAGGTCGATGGCCACAGGCAAATGGTGGTGGCCAGCAATGTTCGAGTGGGAGCGTTTTGCAATGAAAATGGCCAAAGGCGCCTTCTTCACCACCGACCAGGACCGTCAGATTGCCATCAACAAGTTCAATCTGAGCCCCGAAAAATGTTTTCTGAAACCTTACGGCATAGAGCAGACCTCGCTGCCAGTCTTCAATCCTGAGGAACGCGCCAGTGTGCTCCAGCGCCACGGCATCAATCCCGACGACAAGATTTTTATGTTCTTCGGCGTGCTGAAATATCTGCCAAGCATTGAGTCGCTCTCTATCATAATCGACGAAATCAGCCCGAGGCTTAAAAAACTGATGGGCGACCGCGGATACAAGATTCTCATCTGCGGCGGCGGCCTCTCAAAAGAGTATCAGAGCCGCTTCAACGACCTGAAAAAGAACAATGTTGTCTATGCGGGATTTGTTGAGGACATAAACTCCTACATCCGCAGTTCCGACGTGGTGATGAACCCCGCGCTGCAAAGCGGCGGCATCAAGTCGAAGGTGATTGAGGCCATCGGGCAGAACCGTCCTGTGGTTTCAACATCGATGGGCGCAATTGGCATCGACACAACGGTTTGCGGCAACAAACTGCAAGTGGTTGTCGACAACAACTGGGACATGTTCGCCAACAGCCTCGTCAACGCGCTGACACTCGCGGGCGACACTCCGCAGGCCTTCTTCGACAAATACAGTTGGCAGGGTATTGCCAAGAATGTCTATGAGACTCTGCAAACATCTGTCAAAAACAAATAACCCACTGATATGAAGGACTTTGTGTTTTTAGGAGCCACTGGGTTCGATTGGCTGAAAGCAGTAATTGAAATTGTTGTTGCGGTGATAATCAGCAAATTGATAATGCTGATTCTGCCAAAAATCATCGACCGATTCACAAAAATGCCGATTGAGAAATCGAAAGGCATGGTGCGCAGTCTGCTGATGCCCATCAGCGTGCTAATCATTCTGATAGGCCTCCGTCTGGCACTCTCCAATTTCCCCATTGAGCAGTACCGACCAACGGTGAGCAAGGCTTACACATTTGTGGCTCTGCTTTGCATCACCTGGTTTGTGTCGAATTTTGTCACAGCGATAATCGACGGTGTAATCTCGTCGAAAAATCAGAAAGACGGCAGCAGTAGCAGCACCATTCAGATGCTGCCTACCATCAAGCATCTGGTACAGGTGATTATCTGGGGCGCGGGCATTGCCATCACTCTCTCCAACACGGGTTACGATGTGAAGGCACTTCTGGCTGGACTTGGCGTGGGTGGTGTGGCATTGGCTTTGGCTGCCAAAAACACTGTGACCAACTTCCTGGGCGGCGCCACCATGCTCATCGACAACCCGTTCAACATTGGCGACCGCGTGCGGGTGGCCAACTACGACGGCTACGTGAGTTTCATCGGGTTGCGCAGTTTCCGCCTCACCACACTCGATGGCACCGAGGTTACAATCCCCAACGCCAACATCATCGACAACGCCGTTGAGAATGTTTCGCGCGAGCCTGCCCGCCGCATTGTGCTCGACCTCAGCCTGACCTACGACACCACTCCCGAGCAGTTGAAGAAGGCCTTCGGCATTCTGGAAGATATTGCCCACCGCCACGACAATCTGAAGGATGATTGCCATGTCTATCTGAAAAATTTCGCCGATTCGTCGTTAGACGTGTGCTTTATCTATTTCATTGTCAAAGGTGAAGACATATTTGCCGCACAATCGGAAGTCAATGTTGAGATTCTGTCGCGCTTCAACGCCGAGGGCATTAATTTTGCATTCCCAACACGAACGGTGCATGTCAATAATATTTAGGAGTTAGGAGTTTGAAATTGAAAATTGAAAATTAACAGTGAACAATTAACAATTTAGAATAATATGGTTGAGAGTGTTTAGAAAGTTGAGAATCTAAACCTTCTCAACAGCGAAGCGCTAAACCCTCTAAACAGCGAAACGATTTACCAATTAAACGATTCACCAAAAACCAAGAATATGAGCAATAAAAAACTAACCATCGCCATCGACGGTTTCTCATCGTGCGGAAAAAGCACTGTGGCAAAGGAACTTGCACGAAAATTAGGATACGTCTATGTTGATACGGGCGCAATGTACCGCGCCGTGACGCTCTACTGCATGCGCAACGGCCTCATTAGCGATGACGGCACTGTTGACGAGGCGGGCTTGAAAAAAGTAATCGACAATATCAGCATAACTTTCACTCACAACGAGTTGACATCAGCAAACACCACTTGGCTCAATGGCGAGCAGGTTGAAGACGAAATCCGCCGCATTGAGGTTTCAAACAAGGTTAGTTACGTTAGCCGCATCGATTTTGTGCGAAGCCAAATGGTTAAGTTGCAGCAAGATATGGGCCGTCAAGGCGGAATTGTGATGGATGGCCGCGACATTGGCACTGTGGTCTTCCCCAACGCCGACCTGAAAATATTCATGACCGCATCGCCCGAGGTGCGTGCCCAGCGCCGCTTCGACGAACTGACAGCCAAAGGCGAGAAGGTTACCTTCGACGAGATTCTTGAAAACGTGAACCAGCGCGACTATCTCGACCAGCACCGCGAGGTGTCTCCACTCCGCCAGGCCGACGACGCCCACGTGGTTGACAACAGCCACATGACGCGCGAGGAGCAGTTCGACGTTATTCTCAAACTTGTGGATGAGGCAAAATTATCGCACAGATAACACTGACTGGCTGCGCCAGGACACTGAATTTCACTGAAACGAATATCAAAGTTGGACTCGGTTAGAACAAATTTTGCTGTGGAATAATAAAAACTGTGTTTTCTGTGTCATCTGTGCGAAAAATAAATGTTTGTAAATGAGCAAAGTTGAAATCGCCATCGACCCTGATTCGGGCTTCTGCTTTGGAGTGAAAAACGCCGTTACCAAAGCCACTGCCGCGCTGTCGGAAGGCGAGCCGCTCTACAGCCTGGGCGCCATGGTGCACAACCCGCTCGAGGTGAACCGCCTGGCCGAGATGGGCTTGAAAGTGATTGACAACAAGCAGTTTGCCATGCTCCACAACGCCCGCGTGCTCTTTCGTGCCCATGGTGAGCCGCCAACCAGTTACGCCAACATCAAAGAGCGCAACATCCAACTCATTGATGCCACCTGCCCCGTTGTTCTGCGGCTTCAGCAAAGTATCAAGCAAGCCTATCAGGAGATGTCGGCTTGCGGCGGACAAGTGGTGATTTTCGGCAAAAAAGGCCACGCCGAAGTGGTTGGGCTCATTGGCCAGACCGACGGCAATGCCATTCTGGTGGAGACTGAAGCCGACCTTCAGAAAATCGACATGACGCGCCCTATCGAGTTTTTCTCGCAGACTACCAAAGACATAGGCCAGTTTATGCAACTGGTGAAAATCATCGGGCAGAACGCCAAGCAATTCAACTGGCACGACACCATCTGCCGCCAGGTGGCCAACCGCGGCCCTCACCTCAAAGAATTTGCCGCCAAGCACGAACTTGTTGTCTTTGTGGGCGGCCACGACAGTTCCAACGCCAAAGCGCTCTTTGGAATGTGCCGTCAGGTGAACGAGAAATCATATTTTATTGAAAACATCAACGAACTCCGCCCCGAATGGTTCGCTGGAGTGTCGAGCGTTGGAATCAGCGGCGCCACCTCTACTCCCTCATGGCTGATTGTCAATGTGAAGGAGCAGATTGAAACAATCTTAGCACTCCGATAACTTATAACTCAAAAATTTTCTATCTTTGCAGTTAAAAGATTAAAAACCAAGAGTTATGGCACGACCAATTAGAGAAACACCGGTTTTGAAGGGTATCGACGCTTTCAATTTTGAATGGCAGCGGGCGGTGGCAGAGAACCGTACGCCCGAAGAGCGCGCCGAACTTCGTAAAAAATTCCAGGAGCAGGTTGCTGAAGCCGACAAAATTATTAAAGTCTGCTGGTAGGCTATGAATCTTGTCGCGCTGACACCTGATTTTGAATTGACTAGTTTCGATTGCGGAGACGGCGATTTGAACGAATTTCTGCTCAATGACGCCAAAAAAGCCATTGAATTGCGTATTGCCAATACGTTTCTTGTTGAAGACAATGGGCGTATTGTGGCTTATTTTTGTCTGCTAAACGACCGTATTAGTCGCAATGAGATTACGAACAGCCAATGGAAGAAAATCAAATCTAGTTTTCCGGTAAGCAAGCAGTTCCGTAGTTATCCGTGCATTAAAATCGGGCGTTTTGCTGTTGCATTAGACTATCAAGGGCGAAATATAGGCAGTATTCTGATGTCGAAAGTCAAGGATTTATTGAATACGGAGCAAAGCCGTTCAGCATTCCGCTACATTACAGTTGACGCCTATCTCTCAGCCATTCATTTCTATGAGAAGAACGGTTTCAAGACTTTGACGCAAAAGGATGAAGACAGCCACACGCGTCTGATGTTTTTTGACATGATGGATATTGGCTGATTTGAGTTTCTTGAAGTGCCATTTTGGCACCTCAAAATGCCGAATGTGATGATTTGCGGTCGAATATTTCGGCCACAAAATTACTCTTTCAAGTCAAGAGAAATATCGACATCAACGACAACACCCCCCTAAAACCCAACTTATTACTTCTCTTTTTTTTCGCCTGCCACGATGTGACAGCCCTACTACATACCTTAGAAAACTTAAAACTTCCAAAACTTATAACTTATTACTTAAAAAATTCTATCTTTGAAGGTTGAGAATTAATTATCGCATTTTTATGTTTTAATTTTTTACGGAAACCTTGCATAGATGCGCCATGGCACGTCTCTACCATACAACAACGAATAAACCTATAAACCAAATAAAAATGAAGAAGATAATCGCATTACTGTTTGCCACTATTCTTGCCGCACAGGTGTGGGCGCAAACATCTTTTGAAGTTAACAATCTGCAATACACCATTATTGAAGGCACCACCAATGTTTCAGTTGGCACAGTTTCACCCCTCCTCCCAGGCGACCTTGATATATCATCAACAGTGCTATACAATGGAGTAACATACACGGTTACCAGCATAGGCAACGAAGCGTTTAGAGAATGCCATTACCTAACTTCGGTTAAAATCCCTGGAACTGTGACAACCATCGATGATTGGGCTTTCTATTCATGCTATGAACTGACATCGGTTACAATTTCTGAAGGAGTGACAAGCATTGGAGAATTGGCATTTGCTGCTTCCACAAACATTCGCCAGATAACCATCCCAAGTACCGTGGAAACTATAGGCAAAAGTGCTTTTTCAGGTTGCGCTGACCTTTCCCAGATAACCATCCCAAGTGGCATAAAATACATAGGCGACTATGCTTTTTCTGGTTGCTCTGACATTCCCCAGTTAACAGTTCCATCTAGTGATGATTTATCCATAGGCGAAGACGCTTTTGCTAACGTGCCAAAAATATACTATGCCGCTGATCCTTCAGCCACGTGGGGCGCCTTAGAAAACACCGCAAGCAAATTTCAAATTGGAAACGGCGTACTTTACAGATACACAGGCACTGACGACCACGACAATGTGATTATCCCTGATGGTGTGACAAGCATTGCCGAGGACGCGTTCGACGGTTGCAGTGACATCACGTCATTGTTTGTGCCAAAATCTGTTACCTCAATTGTCGATAACGTTTTCAGCGATTGCAAAAACTTGACATCAATAACAATTGAAAGCGATGCCGATTTCTCTAATGCAGGACTTTGCTTCACTTATGACGGCATCAAATACCAAGTGCAGAACAAAGGTGAGGTTGAGATAGTTCCTGTAGAATTCGAACAATATGATACTGGTTGTAGATATGCCTCAAACTATTATTCGGGCGATTTGGTGATACCAGAATCTATAACGATGGGCAAAAACTTTGCTGTTAAAGGTATAGGTCATTACGCGTTTGCTGGTAACGATGGTATAACTTCTGTAACAATTCCTAATTCTATCACCACTATTGGTGATGATGCCTTCGTCAGTTGCGGAAATTTGAAATCAGTAACCATTGGCAATTCTGTTAAAACCATTGGCAATTCAGCCTTTAACGGATGTCGAAATCTTGAAACAGTCAACTTGGGCAATTCTGTAACAAGTATTGGAAACGATGCATTTAGGGCGGCAAGTATAAAAAACATCGAAATACCAAGTTCTGTAACAACCATTGGAGGATGGGCGTTTGCTGAATGTGACGATTTGGAAACAATAGAAATACCTTCTTCGGTTGAAACCATTGGCGAATATGCGTTTTGGGGAATACAAACCATAACCTATTCCGGCACTGCCGAAGGCAGCCCATGGGGAGCAGGTAGAAACACATCAAACGATTTTATAATTGATGAAAACGGCGTACTCATCAAATACACTGGCACTGACGCCAACGACAATGTGATTATCCCTGATGGTGTGACAAGCATTGGCGATTATGCTTTCCAGTCTTGCTCTAACCTATCATCGGTTACAATTCCCGAAAGCGTTACTGTCATTGGCAACTATGTGTTCGAAAATTGTACTCACCTTACTTCGGTAGATATACCTAATTCTGTAACCGAAATCGGAGATTGGGCTTTCTATAATACAGGCTTGAAATCGATAACCATTCCAAACTCTGTTACCGAAATAAAAGAGGGCACATTCCGTGATTGTAGCGCCTTAACATCGGTAACCATTCCCGAAAGCGTTACTGTCATTGGCAACTATGCGTTATATGGTTGCAACAACCTTTCTGAGTTAATCATTCCAAGTTCTGTAGAAACCATTGGCGTCCAAGCATTTGCTGATGTGCCAAACGTTTATTACGCCGATGATAAAGGTTTCTTATATGCCTATTTTCAGCGCACAAAACTTGTTAAATACACTGGAAATGAGAAAGATGTAGAAATACCCACTGGTGTGACAAGCATTGCAGATGGAGCGTTTGCAAATAATTCAAATGTCAAATCGGTAACTATTCCAAGTTCTGTTATATCTATTGGAGACAATGCCTTCCTTGGCGTTGAAACCGTTTATTACGCTGATGATAATGGTTTCTTATATGCCGATAGGGAGCAGCATAAACAACTCACCGGCTATAATGGCTCTGACGCCAATGTGGTTATCCCTAATGGTGTGACAACCATTGGCGATGGAGCGTTTGCAAATAATTCAACTGTTAAATCGGTAAAAATTCCAAATTCAGTCAAAACCATTGGCGAGACAGCATTCCTTGGCATTGAAACCATTGATTACTCAGGCCTTGCCAAAGGCAGTCCCTGGGGGGCAGGCAAAAACATTGCAACTGTTTTTGAAATAGAAGCCAATGACTCACGCCTGGAAGGTTGGAACCCTGTTGGCGTAACACCTTTCTACGATGAAAATGTAATACTTAGAAACGAATATTTTGACGATCCTTGGTTTCGCCGATTCGATCCGCCAACATGGTATGCGCCAAGCAAAACTGGCGACGAGGAATTCGAGATTATTTTCGAAGCCAAGTATGATGGCAACGGAACCAATGGAGACGGAACAGGTCTCTTGACATTCATTCAAGGCCGAGGGTTTGGTTACTTTGTTGGTGATTTGAAGGAATTGTGCAAACAGTTGGGAGTTGAAGAAGTTGACGCCGTATGGAAATTATCAAATATTGTCGAGCAGATGATTGTTGATGAATACACCGGTCAACCTGAAGATTATGAACCTAACACCCTTAACAATTCTCGCAACTTGAAATTCTACCCAACATCCGATTGGCATACATTCAGCATGAAAGGCTACCTTGGCCGCCATGCAATGGATTCTGTCGATCTTCAGTTTGAACTTGGCGAAGTTGCTGGAGACTATTCAATCCGCAACTTTGTGTTTATAGTCGATGGTGAGGTGTTTAAGGATTATTTCTGTTCCGATGAGTTCCTTAGTGACATCAACAAGCAGTTGGCCAAAGGTTTGAAATACGATTTCTCTGCCGGGGACAAGACTGCAAAGGTCATCGGATACAATGGCACAGAAACAAGCGTGGATATTCCCGCAACGGTTGAGGTTGATGGTGTAACTTATAGCGTGACAAGCATTGGCGAGTATGCCTTCCAGAATTGCAGCGCCATGACATCGATTTCAATTCCCGAATCGGTTACCACTATTGAGAATTACGCATTCCAGGGTTGCAGCGGATTGCAAAAAGCCGAATTCGCCAGCATCGAGAGCCTTTGCGCTATATCTTATAAAGATAATCCTTATTATTACTATGGCAGTCCATTATTGATGGCCAACCATTTATACATTAAGGGCATTGAAGATGAAATAACCGAATTCACAATCCCCGAATCGGTTACCACCATTAACGACTACGTATTCTATGGCAGCCAGATAACCACTCTTATCGTTCCCGAAGGAATAGAAGTTGGCGAAAATGCATTCTATGGCATAGAAGGCTACGTCTATCCTCCGGGTATTACTTCTTACCCCACTCATGGCTATACAATTGATCAATCTCGATTGGAAGGTTGGACGTATCAGAATTGGAGAGAACCTTATGTAAGTTACGATGATTGCATAATAATTTCAAAACCAGGCACTATTTCCACATGGGATTGTCAATTCAACCCGCCCGCATGGATTAATCCGGGCAATAAAGACGATGAATTCGAGATTTCCTTCGATGCCAGGTTTATAGGCTACGGCAAAGGCGATATCACATTCATTCAGGGCCGCCAATTCGTCTATTATAATGATGAAGAAGTGCCGGATTTATGCGTCGAACTGGGAATTGATGAAGCATTAACCTCCTCATGGCAGTTGCAAATGTATGTTGAGCAGTTGATAGTTGAAGAGTTTACTGGGCAAACTGATGAATTTGAGCCCAGCAAGCCTTTCCGCAATGTTCACCTCCGTCCAACTTCAGAGTGGCAGACATTCACCATAAGAGGCCTTCTTGGCCGCAATGGTCAGGATTCAGTCGACCTTTCGTTCGAATTTGGCTCAATTTCAGGCGAATATGATATCCGGAATTTCACATTCAAGGTTAACGACAAGGTGTTTGCATCCTACTTCTCCAACTCAGAGCCGGAGCCGCTGGAGCAATTACAAGCCAATGACTCACGCCTGGAAGGTTGGAACCCTGTTAACGCAACACCTTTCTACAATGAGAATGTAATACTTAGAAACGAATATTTTGGCGATACTTGGTCTAGCCGATTCGACCCGCCTACGTGGTATGCGCCAAGCAAAACTGGCGACGAGGAATTCGAGATTATTTTCGAAGCCAAGTATGATGGCAACGGAACTGATGGCGACGAAACCGGCCACTTTACATTCGTTCAAGGTCGAGGGTTGGGTAGTTATTATGATGATGAAGCAATCGCAATGTGCGATAAGTTAGGTATTGAATATGTTGAATCGGGTTGGCAACTACAATATGCCGTTGAGCAGATGATTGTTGATGAATTTACTGGCGCTGGTGAAGATTTCGTTGGAGGCAACCTTACTCGCAACGTCCACTTCTATCCAACATCCAATTGGCAGACATTCAGCATGAAAGGCCACCTTGGCCGCCACGCAAAAGATTCTGTCGACCTTCAGTTTGAATTTGGCGATATTGCTGGCGACTATTCAATCCGCAACTTTGTGCTTATAGTCGATGGTGAGGTGTTTAAGGATTATTTCTGTTCCGATGAGTTCCTGAGCGACATCAACAAGCAGTTGGTCAAAGGCCTGAAATACGATTTCTCTGCCGGGGACAAGACTGCAAAGGTCATCGGATACAATGGCACAGAAACGAGCGTGGATATTCCCGCAACGGTTGAGGTCGATGGTGAAAATTACCGAGTAACAGTCATCGACAACGGAGCGTTCAAAGACAACACCAGCCTTGCTAAAGTCACCATTGCCAAAGGCATAGAGACCATTGGCGCCTGGGCGTTCAGCGGCTGCACGGGGTTGTCGAAGGTGATTGTTCCAAGTTCAGTAATCAGCATCGGCAAAGATGCGTTTGCAGGTGTGCCAGCCGTTAATTATGCCGATGATAAAGGTTCCCTCTATGCCGATTTTGAGCATACTCAACTCGTCAAATACACTGGCAGTGAGGCGAATATAACCATTCCAAGCACCGTGGTGAGCATAGGCGAGAATGCCTTTGAGGATAACACTGATTTGAAATCGGTTCAGATACCCGCGTCGGTGAAAGAGATAGGCGAGGGCGCGTTCAGCGGCTGCACCGGAATCGACAATGTTAACCTGCCAAAAACTGTGGAGAGCATTGGCAAGAACGCGTTCAAGGGAGTCAAGAACCTTACCTATTCAGGCACGGCCGATGTGAGTCAGTGCGGAGCCAAGAATGTGATAGCCACAACCGTTGAGGGCGATTTTGTTTTTGCCGATGCCTCAAAAACCAAACTCATACAATACAACGGCACGGGCGGCAATGTTGAGATTCCAAGCACCGTTGAATCCATTGGCGTTCAGGCGTTTAATGGCAATGAGAGTCTAACCACCCTTGTTATTCCAAACTCGGTGAAAACCATTGAGGAGGGCGCTTTCGCCAACTGCCACAATTTGACCGATGTGTCGGGTGGCGACAATCTGAAAACCATTGCCGAGTTGGCGTTCCGCGGTTGCCACCATCTGAAAAACATCACTTTGCCAAATAGCGTTGAAACCATTGGCGACGATGCCTTCTTATATGTGAAAAATGTTGAGTACTACGGCATTGCCGATGGCGAGCCGTGGGGTGCGCTCACAGTCAACGGCTATCCCTCAGGCGATTACATCTATGCCGACCGCGAGCAGACGCGGCTCACAGCCTACGTTGGCAACAGCAAGCGCGCCTTCATTCCCGAGGGGGTTATCTACATTGGCCAGATGGCATTCTTCGAGAGCAGGAACTTGTCGGTGGTTGAAATTCCAAGCACCGTTCGCAACATTGGCGGTATGGCGTTTGCCAACTGCACCAATCTCACAAAGGCCAACGTCCCGCAGTCGGTATCTATTTTGGGAAGAAGCGTTTTCCGCGATTGTCCTTATGTTGAGATTGATATTGAGTTCGATAGCGCGCCATACTCATGGAGCAACAAGTGGGATTACACCCTTGAAGAGAAGCAAATCCGCTGGGGCAATGTTGCCGCGCCGCAGCCAACGCCCGTCGCGGTTTCAGAATCCGCCGCCGATTTGCAGGTTTACGCCCACGGCAACGCCATTGTTGTTGAGAACGCCGCCGATGCCATCTACGTTTACGACGCCATGGGCCGCCTGATATGTAGGGACGCGATTAATCGCGTCCGCGCAGAATTGCAGGTAAATGTCGCCGGCATTTACATCGTGAAAGTCGGCACCACCGCCAAACGCGTTATGGTGAATGATTGATATTGGTAGAGACGTCACAGCGTGGCGTCTCCACAAAATTCGGTTTTGAATCTGATAAAATCGGTTAGAGATAAAACAAGAAGGGGCGATGCAAATCGCCCTTTTTTTGTTTTTGGTTGTATGCCCTAACGGGCAGAAATTATAAGAAAATCTAAAACAAAATCATTCAAAATCAGTTGTTTATGAATTTTGTTAAATTTTTAAAACAAATTTTCTAAAAATTACTCGCGTAAGCGACACCGTTAAAAATCTACTTCATCTTGTCGAATCCCTCGCCATAGACACTCATCACCGCCTCCTGCGAGATGAACGCCTGCGGGTCGATTTGCTTGACAATATTGCGCACGGCCTGAACCTGCGTTTTTTTCACAATCGACAGCAGAACCTTCATCTCCTCCTTCGAGTACCAGCCTTGGCCTTCGAGAATGGTCACGCCGCGGTCGAGTTGCGAGGTGATGGCGTCGGCAATTTCGGCATAGTGCTTCGAGAAAATCATCATCTGCACCGATTGCTTCTGGCCAACAAGCACCAAATCAATGCAATAGGTGAGTGTGAACATCGCCACAAAGCCGTAAACCATCTTCTCAACGCTGCCGAAAATGAAGTACGACGAGGCAACCACCATCGCATCGCAAATCATTATGGCGCGGCCAGGCATGATGTCGCGGTACTTGTTGATTATCATTGCAATGATGTCGGTGCCGCCCGTGCTTCCGCCTTGCATGAACACAATGCCGATGCCCAAACCGCCAATGGCACCGCCAATCACGGTGGCCATAAACGCCTCGTTGACAATCGGTTCGGTTATCACGCTACGCAGTATGCGGACAAAAAGCGTAATCATTATAATGCTATAGATGGTTTTCACGCCAAACGATGCCCCTAAAATCTTGAGTCCCAATGCCAAAAGGATAATATTGATGCCGATGTAGGAATACTCAACGGGAAAGTTAGTGGCGTAGAAAATGGCCGAAGCCATACCTGCCACGCCGCCACTAACCACCTGCGCTGGCAGAATGAACGATGCCCAACCAAGCGAATAGATGAACAGCCCAACCGTCATTATGGCGTATGAACGGATGGTTTCTGGTATTGATGCTTGCAATTTCATAACAAAACAATTTTCAATAACACACACAAATCTACAGCAGAATTGGCAAAATGGTTTCGAAAATCGAATGCAAAAAATTTTTTATCCCAAACTGCAACCTTTTCATATTTTCGCATCAATAGTGCGTAACTAAAAACAAAAAACATAATTCGAAAATGAAAAGATTAGCCTTTTTGGCAACATTGATTGTTGCTTTGACAACTTTTGCGCAAGCGCAGACAACACAGACAATCCGTGGACAGGTGACCGACGTGGCGTCGGGTGAGCCAATGACGGGTGCAACCGTTATGGTTGACAATCAGACAACTATGGCAACAACAACTGATGCCGACGGACATTTCGCCATACAGAAAGTGCCCGTGGGGCGGCACACCATCAGGGTGAGTTTTATCGGCTACGAGCCGCTTGAACTTAAAGAGCAGTTGCTGTCGTCGGGCAAGGAGATGGTGCTGAATTTGGGAATGACCGAAAGTGTCGCAACATTGAGCGAAGTGGTGGTTAAACCGCAGGTTAACAAAGAGATGCCGCTCAACGAGATGGCAATGGTGGGCGCCCGAATGTTCAGTGTTGAAGAGGCGTCGCGTTACGCTGGCGGCATTGCCGACCCTGCACGCACGGCGTCGATGTTTCCTGGTGTGGCGTCGAGCGGTGTTTACAACGGCATCAGCATTCACGGAAACTCGCCGCAAATGCTGCAGTGGCGTGTTGAGGGCATCGAGGTGAACAACCCCAACCACTTTGCCGACATCACAATGGCGGGCGGCGGCATTTTCACGTCGCTCAATGGTACGGTGCTGGCCAACAGCGACTTTATGACGGGCGCAATGCCTGCCGAATATGGCAACGCTCTGTCGGGCGCGTTCGATATGAAAATGCGCACGGGCAACAATACCAAATATGAGCACGCTTTCCAACTGGGCACGCTCGGTGTCGATTTCGCTTCGGAAGGCCCGCTGGGCAAGGAATCGGGGGCATCGTACCTTGTCAATTACCGCTACAGTTTTATGGAAATCGCAAAGAAAATGCACGCTATAAATATCAGTCAAACAATGGATTATCAGGATTTAAGCCTAAAACTGAACTTCCCGACCAAACGGGCTGGCACCTTTGCCGTGTGGTTCACTGGTCTGATTGACAATTTTGGCAACGAACTGGCCGACTCGACTGAGTGGGAATCGCTTTGGGACGCTTGCGAATCGTGGGCAAACCAACGCAGTTGCGCTGGCGGTCTGACGCACACCTACCGCTTCGACGGGGGCGGCACGCTTACTTCGTCGGTGGCCTACACGGGCTCTTATTATAAATTGTACTCGAAACTCTTCGACGACAATTTGAAGGAAATGCCGTACTTGGAAGGAAAGAACAGTCAGAACAACCTGATTGTCAGCGTTCAGCATAAGCGGAAAATATCGTCGCGATACACAATGCAGAACGGCGTTGAGTACCGACAGATGAGTTTCAAGGCGTGCGACGACTACGTTCACCGAATTGGTGACCCCGAAATGTACCACGTTTACGACGCCGAGGGCAACACCTGTCTGGCGCGAGCCTACACCAATCACAAAGTGGCTCTGAGTCAGAAGTTTTCGACGGTGGCGGGTATAAATGTTATGTACTTCGGCGTGAACAATCAGACGCTTGTTGAGCCGCGCGTCAGTCTGCAATATCAGGCCACGCCGTCAACCACACTGTCGGCGGCCTACGCAATGAACAGCCGCAAGGAATCGATTGGCGCATATTTTGTTCTGGCCGACGATGGGGCTACGGAAGCCAACAAAGACCTTGGCCTGACGCGCTCGCACCACGTTTCGCTCACTTTCGCGCAGCGCCTTGGCGACAACGCCATTCTGAAGATTGAGCCTTACTATCAATGGCTTTTCGACGTGCCTGTTGAGGAAGGAACAACCTATTCGGCCATCAACGAGCGCAATTTTCTGCAAGTCCGCAAACTGACCAACGACGGTCTGGCCCGCAACTACGGCATCGACCTGACGCTTGAGCGATATCTGAAAAACGGCTTCTACGGAATGTTCACTGGCACAGTCTTCAACTCGGAATACCGCGACGCGCAGCACGAGTGGCACCACACGCTCTACGACCTTGGCTACATTACCAACATTCTGGGCGGAAAGGAATGGATGGTCGGCCTGAACAAGAAGAATGTCTTTGGAATCAATGGCCGTCTGACGGTTATGGGCGGTGGCCGATACACACCTGAAATTGACGGACTTACGCTCGAAGACGTTAAGAACGACCCGCTTTGGGAAATGCCGCTTCAGGAAGACAAGCCTTTCGAGAAGAAAATGGACACCAACGTCGGATTCGCCTTCTCAATGAAATACACCATCAACAAAGAGCACGTGGCGCACCATTTTATTGTTGAGTATCTGAATGTTAAGTCGTTCGAAGGCCGCGGATTCAACACCCGCAAAAACAAGATTGTGGATTACTACACATCGCTCACTTTCCCGAATATTGCTTATCGGATTGAGTTCTAAGGGCGATGGGGTAGAGGCGTACAATAAAAAAAGGGGAGATTGTTCTCCCCTTTCTTATTTTATTATGGTATCATTCTTTTCCTTCACGCCGCTGAATCTCATCGCGGATGTGTGAAGCCTCTTCGTAGTCCTCGTTCGAGATTGACTTGCTGAGCAGTTTTTTTAGTTCCTTCACGCTCAACTTCTCGTACTTGTCGGTGCCGGTGGCTGATGGTTGCGGTTCAGCCTCGGCTTCGGCTTTTTGTGCTTCGGGCTGTTTGGCGGTCTCGTCAACGGCATTGAAGACGATGCCAGCCTTGTCGATAATCTGCTCGGTGGTGTAGATTGGGCAGTTGCAGCGGATGGCCAGCGCCACGGCGTCCGATGTGCGGGCGTCGATTTTCATATACGAGCCGTTGGTCATACACACCAGTTCCGAGTAGAAAATGCCCTCCTCAAGGTGGTAGATGTTCACCTCGGTGATGGTGATGCCGAACGTTTTTGCAAAGTTGATGAACAGGTCGTGAGTGAGCGGGCGCGGCGGATGCAGCCGTTCTAAACCAATGGCGATGGCCTGGGCTTCGAACCCGCCAATGACGATTGGAATGCGGCGGTTGCCGTTCTCCTCGGCCAGAATAAGCGCATAAGCCCCCGACTGGGTTTGGCTGCACGACAGCCCCAAAACTTTGAGTCTAACCTTCGACATTTTCTCTGCTATCTGTTGAGCAAATATAAAAATATATAACACCAAGAGCCCGCCCAACGGCAATAAATCTGAAAAAGAAATTTATCAACCGCGCAAATGGCTGTATATCAGAAGAATTAACTTTCAAAAAATAGCGCCAAAAAAAATGTGTTGAGAAAATCAGATTAATCGATTCAAATGTTTGCAAGTTGAAAAATACTTTCTACTTTTGCCGTCCAAAAGTTATGAAAATATAACACACAAAAGTATGTACGCAATAGTTGAAATTAACGGACAACAATTCAAAGTAGAGAAGGACTCGAAGATTTTTGTTCACCGTTTGGAAGCAGAAGATGGCGCAGTTGTTGACTTCGACAAAGTTTTACTGGTCGACAACGAAGGCAGCATCAAAGTAGGAACGCCGGTTGTTGAAGGCGCAAAAGTATCAGCCAAGGTGCTGACACAGGTTAAGGGTGATAAAGTGATGGTATTCAAGAAGAAACGCCGCAAAGGTTATCAGAAGATGAATGGCCACCGCCAACAGTTCACTCAAATTCAAATTGAAAACATTAAAGCATAATAAACTATGGCACACAAGAAAGGCGTCGGCAGTTCAAAGAACGGTCGTGAATCAGCAAGTAAGAGATTGGGCGTTAAGATTTTCGGTGGCCAGGCCGCTGTTGCCGGCAACATCATCGTTCGCCAAAGGGGCACACAGCACCATCCGGGCAACAACGTAGGTTTGGGCAAAGACCACACCCTGTTCGCTCTTGTAGATGGCACAGTTTCTTTTGTTAAGAAACGTGACAACAAATCGTACGTATCGGTTATTCCTGCCGAAGCATAGATTTTTAATCAAGTAAGATAAGAAAGGGGCTGACCGTCGTTCGATGGCATCCTCTTTTTTGTTTTATACCACGCAAACAAATACAAATCAATATGTTAACTCTCAAGTTAATTCAAGAGAACCGCGATGCAGTCATTGCGGGACTGAAAATCAAAAACTTCGACGCAGAAACCTATATTGACCAGATTCTGGCAAAGGACGACGAGCGCCGCACCACACAGAAAGAGCAGGACGACACTCTTGCTCAAATCAACGCCATATCGAAACAGATTGGCCAACTCTTCAAGGAAGGCAAGGCTGCCGAAGCCAACGAACTGAAGCAGAAGAGCACCGAACTTGGCGAGAAACAGAAGGCTCTGGCCGCAAAACTCGACGCCATCACCGCTGAGTTGAACGACATTCTGGTGCGCCTGCCCAACCTGCCCTACAAACTGGTGAAACCTGGCAAAGGCGCTGAAGACAACGAGATTGTGAAACTTGTCGACGACAAGATTCCTCATCTGCCCGAAGATGCCAAACCGCACTGGGAACTGGCAAAAGACTATGATTTGATTGATTTCGAACTCGGCGTGAAAATCACCGGCGCCGGATTCCCCGTTTATAAAGGCAAAGGCGCCAAACTGCAGCGCGCGCTCATCAGTTTCTTCCTCGAAGAGAACGAGAAAGCCGGCTATCTTGAGATTGAGCCGCCTTTGATGGTGAACGAGGCATCGGGCTACGGCACCGGCCAACTGCCCGACAAGGAAGGCCAGATGTATCACGTCAACCTCGACAATTTGTACCTGATTCCGACGGCCGAAGTGCCTGTGACAAACCTCTACCGCGATGTGATTGTATCGTCGAAAGACCTGCCAATTAAGAACACCGCCTACAGCGCCTGCTTCCGCCGCGAAGCCGGCTCATACGGCAAAGACGTGCGCGGTCTGAACCGTCTGCACCAGTTCGACAAGGTTGAGATTGTATGCATTGAGCACCCGTCGCGCTCATACGAGACTCTGGACAAGATGGTGGCTCACGTTGAGTCGCTTGTGCAGAAGTTGGGCCTGCCCTATCGTATTCTGCGCCTCTGCGGTGGCGATATGAGTTTCACATCGGCAATGACCTACGACTTTGAAGTGTTCTCGGCCGCACAGAAACGCTGGCTCGAAGTTAGTTCGGTATCGAACTTTGAGACCTTCCAGGCCAACCGTCTGAAACTGCGCTTCCGCGACGAAGAGACAAAGAAAACGCAGTTGTGCCACACACTGAACGGCAGTTCGCTGGCTTTGCCGCGCATTGTGGCCGCCCTGCTCGAGAACAACCAGACACCCGAAGGCATCAAACTGCCCGAGTGCATCCAGAAGTTTATGGGCTGCAGCATGCTGACGAAATAATTATTCTATAAGAGATAAAACAAAGCCCGGCCAACTTGGTCGGGCTTTTTTGTTTGGATTATAGATTAAGCAGATTTGAATCTGCTTAATCTATAATTGGCACCTAAGCCACTCAATATTAATAGTTTGCGCGTATATTCTAAAATTCACAAGCCTCGTTTCTGCTATATTTTAGGTCAAAAATAGGCTCAAAAAGGCTTAATTTTTGCAAAAAACAAATATTAAGCAGATTTAATTCTGCTTGTTAATGATTGTGATATAGTTTATGGCTACAATCGCCTTTTGATTTGCTTTAAATACCAATCTATCAATTATGCGAATCTATATTGACTAGTTTGTTGATTGTAAGCCAATCTATAGTATGTAATTGAGTTGGTGACAAATTCAGTTAAAGTACTATTGCAAAAAAAACAGGCATTAAGTATGTTTACAAACTGATTTTGATGTGTGGAAACGTGGAAAACCTTAATAAATATACCGTAATCGATCTCTTCGCAGGTTGTGGAGGTTTATCGCTTGGTTTGTATCAGGCGGGATGGAAAGGTTTGTTTGCCATTGAAAAGAATGCATTTGCATTTGAAACATTGAAATACAACCTGATTGACAACAAAAAACATTTTGATTGGCCTGATTGGTTGCCACAAACCGAGCACGATATTAACGAAGTGCTTGAAAAATATCCGGAGCAATTAAAATCACTGCAAGGTAAAGTGGATTTAGTTGCTGGCGGACCTCCGTGTCAAGGATTTTCTATGGCAGGGAAACGTGTAGAGGAAGATGTTCGAAACCAATTAGTGTTTTCTTACATTAAATTTATTGAATTGGTGCAGCCCAAAATGATTCTTTTTGAGAACGTAAAAGGCTTCACCTATGCTTTTGACAAGAATAAAAAAGATGGCACCGAACCTTATTCACGTAAGGTAATACGCGGTTTGAAAAAACTGGGATATAATGTAAAACCACACGTCATAGATTTTTCCAATTATGGCGTTCCGCAGCGACGCAAGCGATTTATTCTTGTAGGTATTAGAGATGAAATTGGTTCTCCCGAGAATTTTGAGAAATTTTTGATGGAAAACAGAGATGCATTCTTGTCGCAGAAAGGGCTTAAATCTACCACCACATTGCAGGATGCAATTTCTGATTTACTTCGCTCTAACGGAGAAGAACCTACACCCGACAGGAAAGGTTTTTATTCTGGCAAATACGGCAAGAATAAGTTGACTGCATACGAAAAATTGATGCGAGGTGATTATCCTAAAGAGCACGAGATAGCAGACAGTCATAGTTTTGCAAAGCAAACACCTGACAAAATCGCCTGCTATAAACGGTTGTTGGCCGAATATCCGCAACGCGGCAAACGAATTGACGGAAAAGCTCGGGAGCCATGGGGAATTATGCAGCGCGGGATTACAGTTTTAGACCCGAACGCTGTTTCGCCAACCATTACCGGACATCCAGACGACTACTTGCATTACTGCGAACCCCGCATCATGACCGTTCGCGAGTGCGCCCGCATACAATCGTTTCCTGATTGGTACGAAATCAAGAAGAAATACACCACTGGTGGCAAGATGCGCAAGGTGGAAGTGCCTCGCTATACCCAAATTGGCAATGCCATCCCGCCGTTGTTTGCGGAACAGGCAGGAATAGTTTTATTAAATATGCTACGATATGGAACAGATGCAGTTTAAAATAAGTTCATTTTTAAAAGATCTTATTGGACGAGAATTGATAACTGATGAATTCGTGGCAGTTTTCGAATTGGTTAAGAATTCCTTCGATGCACATGCAAAAAAAGTAAAAGTTATTTTTGAAAATCAATATGACTTGACAAACGCCAGAATTATCATTTGGGATAATGGACGAGGAATGGACAAATCAGATTTACAAAACAAATGGTTGTTTGTTGCGCATTCTGACAAAAGGGATGGAACGGAGGACAAAGATTACAGAGATAAAATCCAACACAAACGCACCTTTGCCGGAGCTAAAGGTGTTGGTCGCTTCTCTTGTGATAGATTGGGAAGGTATCTTAATCTTCTTTCAATTAAAGACGCACCTAATGCTTTAATAGAGAATCTTAAGATAGATTGGACTTCTTTTGAACAAGACTCAAATCAGGAATTCATAGATATCAAAGTGGAACATGATAATTTATCAACAACAAACTATGAAGATTTTCAGAAAGGAACAATTTTAGAGATCTCTGGACTGCGAGATATATGGGATAGAGATAGGATAAAGAAATTGAAAGTGTCCTTGGAAAAGCTTATTAACCCCATACAGGGGAATGATGTTAACGATTTTGCGATTGAGATTATTGCCAACGACGAGTTATTACAAGATCAGAAAGAAACAGATGATAGGGACAAGGTTAATGGTGTTGTTCGAAATATTGTTTTTGAACGATTAGGATTAAAGACAACTCAGATCAAAGTGAGTATTACAAATCATGGTGGAACAATCACAACAACATTAACAGACAGAGGTACAGATATATATACTTTAACGGAGCGCAATCCATATGATAAATTATATGATATAGATATTGTATTGTTTGTATTAAATAGAGCCGGGAAAATCAACTTCAAAAAAATAATGGGTGTTGATTCCGTTAAATACGGTTCCGTTTTTATTTACAAAAATGGATTTCGCATATATCCTTTTGGAGAGGAAGGTGATGATACTCTAAAAATAGACCGACGCAAGCAGCAAGGTTTTTATCGTTTCTTGGGAACCCGTGATTTATTGGGCCGCATTGAGATTAATGGCGAACGATCTGATTTAAGAGAAACCACTAGTCGTGATGGTGGATTTGTTAAAAATGAATCATGGAATCAGTTAGTCGAGTTTTTCTATGACAAAGCATTACGCCGTCTTGAAACTTATACCGTAGGTATCATTAAATGGGGTGATGAAAAGTTTGACAAAGAGACAGGTGAAATTATTCAGCCAGAACTAAAGCCCGAAGATGTTAAAGACAAAATATTGAACATTATTTCTAATTTGACAAAAGCAAAAGAGGTAATTGATGTTCAATATAATCAGGATTTTTTGCAAATCTACGAATCTAAACAGGAGAGAAGTGCCACTCAACTTGTGAAAAATCTCACCCGTATGGCTGAAGAGACAAATAATCCACAATTTGTCAAACAGGCAAAAGCTGTTGAACGTCGTGTGGCTGAGCTCAAACAATCGGTTGGAGAATTAGAAAAAGAGAATGCTAACAAAGAAGAAGAAAATAAAAAGAATCAAGAAAAAATTCAACAACTGAATACAGAAAATTTATTCTTATTATCTGATGTTCCGAATGATACTAAAGAATTCAAAAGTTTGCAACATCATATAACTCATACATCTAATTCTATTGCAGAATATATTGCATCTGCTACCGAATCATTAATTAATGGAGAGACGGAAAAAGCTTTGGAATATATGCGTTATGCAGAACTTGAAAATCAGATGATACTGACATTATCTAACTTTGTTAGTAAAGCAAAATTTGACACGAAAGTAAATAAGATAACTGATGATATTATAACATTTATTGATGAATATATCAACAATCTATATCTTCTAACACATAAAAAGATTAAGATTAATATTGAAAAGACTTCATATAAGCACATATACAAATTTGTTCCAATAGAGGTTATTATTTTAGTTGACAACATCCTTAATAATGCACCAAAACATCATGCCAAAAATGTAGATATTTCATGGCACAAAAATGAAGACCACATAGAATTACACATCTCTAATGATGGAGATACTCTATCCGATGAGCTACTGCCACATATCTTTGAATATAGGTTCTCTACGACGGGTGGCGGAGGCATCGGATTATATTACGCAAAAGAAATTATTACCCGAATGAATGGTTTTATTTCGGTAAATAATAAGAGAACAAAAGGTGTAGAATTTATTATATCGTTCAAAAAATGAGAATAAAATATAATATTCTTTGGGTTGATGACCGCAAAGAAACATTCATACGACTTGGACACGACAAACATCTTATAGATTATGTAAGTCGTTTATTCTTTGAGCCACATTTAACAATGTGTGAGAACATTGAAGAAGCGAAAGCCGCCTTGGGCACTCAATCTTTTGATGTAATATTCTCGGATTACAACATTAGCGATAGCAAGACAGACGAGCAAGGTGATGATTTTATTGAATATGTACGTGAGCAGAACGTAAATACTGAAATACTTTTTTACTCTGCCATGGAGGAATTACCTACAATACACGTAAATCGTATATCTTTTTTCTCATTTGCAGGAAAGGCTGGTGCTTACCATGAACTTTTAGCACAAATGGAACTGTTAATAGAACTCACCGTAAAAAAGCTAAACGACATAACTGCATTACGAGGTCTTGTTATGGCAGAGGTGAGTGAACTGGATGTCTTAATGGAACAAATCATTTTAGCATATTTCAATTCTCCAGAGAGAATGCGTACATTCCATGACCACATCACGGCGAATCGAGAAAAAACTTGGCATAAAATGCTAAATTCTAGTACTCAGTGCGATAAGCAATGTTTTCACATATGGCGTGAAAAAGATCTAACAGAATATGTCAGCAAATTAGATTCTTCACAAAAAGCGCATGCCATTAACATTGTGCTTTCAGATATTGACTCTGCTCATGCTATTTGTACAGATACCACATTTTTCAAAAACTATGATGATTCTATCATTCTCAATCGAAATAACTTAGCCCACTGCATTAGTATAAAAGATAAAAATGGAAATGAAATCTTAAAAACATGGAATGGAGATAAAATATACAATGATGACGAATTCCGCATTATGAGAGCAAACATTATTAAATATCACAACATGTTTACATCATTATTGACCACATTAACCATGTCCGCATAAAGCAATGGTAATATTAAGATGGATGATTTTACCACAGAGGATTTATTAAAACGAATAAAATAGACTAAATATCATTGTTCCGTAATACAGCGCCAAACCGCGATTTCTTGGCATATCATAGAAGATAGAATTTTTAAAGGTAAATGAATCCAAATAAAACATATTATGCTGATGACAGACTAAATAATTGTTGTGCATATTGCGGTGGTTTTGCTGAGACCGAAGATCATGTCCCCTCTCGTTGCTTTCTTGACAAACCTTACCCACAAAACATGCGTGTCGTACCATGCTGTCAAAAATGCAATCATGATTTTTCTATAGATGAGGAATATGTTTCTTGTTTAATCGATTGCATGAAGGAAAAGACAACGAATACTAATTTAATAAGAAGGAAGAAAACACGAAAAACATTATCTCACTCATTTGGGTTGTCGGAAAGGATAAAAAGTCAATTTCGAAAATTTGCAGACATTGAAATTTGTGATATTGAAAAGAACCGATTTGAACTTGTTATGTCCAAATTGGCATTTGGACATTTAGCACATGAGAACAGTTCAATAAATTGGGATTCAGAATATAAGGTTGATATGTGGTTATTAGAAAATATGTCTAACCTTTTATTGAATGATTTTGAAAATCCATATTCTGGAGATGTTGTTCCCGAAGTTGGTAGTAATAGTTTATCTCGCATTCTAGTTGGGTTAGATGATTCTGCAATTTGTTGTGATTGGGTAATGGTTCAAAATGGAAGATATCGGTATTGTGTTTCCCCTGATAGTACAAAAGTTAAATTTGTTATCGCAGAGTATTTGGCTGTTGAAGTATCAATTATGAGCCATAATGTTTAAATGTGGGAAAGTTTGTGATACTTCTGTCCTTATGCAATACAACTTATTTATATTTGAGTAAAATAATTTGAGTAAAAAATTGACAATTGGCTCAAAGCAAACAATCACACCAAATTAATAAAGTCTGTGCCAGACTCGCCCCACAATTATCAACACCCCTTACAACATTTCCAACTTTCCTTATCTTTGCCTTTGCCGTTTTGCTATGGCAAAATGGCTCTGCATACATTAAGCGTCACCTTTTTATTGGCGCAAACACCCACGTTGTTTGTATGTAGATATTGAATAAGATTTTGAAAACATAGTCCGATTTTTAGGTGTTTGTAGGGCAAGGGAAATATAATACTGTGATAAAGGTAGGTACATTATTTAGTGGTATTGGTGCATTTGAACACGCATTAAAGCAGTTGAACATACAACATAAAATTTTGTTTGCTTGCGACAATGGGGAAAGGGAATTGCCTCTTACTTATGGCGATTTATTTAAACTTACTGCAGGTCTTAATGATGAACAATTGTATTCATTTTGTGAAGAATACATTAGTAAAATTGGTGTGAAGAAAGATTTACGCAAATTGGAAACAGACTTATTGTTTCAACTTGCACATAAAACGGAAACGCCCCCCCAAACAAATGTTGTAGTTGAATACAATAAAGTTGGCAGAAAGAGTCCTGTAAAACACAAACTTGCTATAACACAAGAACAAATCATTGCCTTAACCCCCAATATGACAATGAAACAACGCGAACAATATGTTAAAGCGTTGTATGATAATATGCCAGAGCACAACTATGTGAAAGATGCCTATTTCGCCAATTATGATGTTACAGATGCAGAATGGCACGAAGATATACGGTTTTTGGATGCAAAAGAATATGAAGGTAATTTGGACATTTTAATTGGTGGCAGCCCTTGCCAAAGTTTCTCTAATTATGGAAAGAAACTTGGTTTAGAAGATGTTAGGGGTACATTGTTTTATGACTATGCACGTGTCATAAATGAAGCCAAACCTAAAGTCTTCATATACGAAAATGTAGAAAACGTAACAAAAAATGATGGTGGGAAAACTTGGAAGGCAATGTTTTCTGTATGGCAATCATTAGGTTATCACATTGAATGGGACATTTTGGATGCCAAAGATTATAATCACCCTCAATTAAGAAGCCGCCTTTTCCTCATTGGATTTAGAGAAGATATATACACCAAGCCATATACTTTCCCCGAAAAAATGGAATTGAAACATAAAAGCACAGAATACCTTGAAAAAGGGGAAGTAAGTGATATATACTATCTTGGGAAAAAAGGGTTTGAGTGGATTACAACACCAGAAAAGAATTTAAGGCGGTCAAGAGTAAACCAAGATGTAATTGGCTGTGAAACTGCCTATCAGCAAGACAATTGGATTGGTGATTTTAGAGTTGAGAAACCCAAACCCCACCACTATAATGATGAGCGCATTTATGTAGGTAAATTTGATTTCAAAGATGGTAAAGGTCTTGTTGATGCCGTAGGCCGCAAAATGACACCACGCGAATGTATGAATTTGATGGGGTTTGATGATAGTTTTAAAATAGTTGTCAATGACAGCATTGCTTATCGCCACGCAGGTAACTCAATTGTTGTCCCTGTGTTAAAAGAAATAATAAAAACCCTCATTCCATATTTGTAAACTCTTTTAAAATAATGTATTATGGCAATTCAGTTTGGTACAGTAGATGGTTTGGTAAATATTTCCGAGAGTATTATTCAACTTTTTGTACACGGAATAGGTGCCTTTAATTCATTAGGTGGTCCTGTTTATGCAAAAGAAAAAAACATTGCATATGGTATTGCGTTTCAAAGGTTTGTGGAACCTGTATATTCACAAGCAAAAGAACATTTTGAAATTGAAAGTATAAACATTGCTGTATATTCACAAAATGGTAATGAGCAAAGCCCCGCGCGTGCAACTTTTTGCAGGAAAATGGGATTGTTGGAAATAAATGAGCCAGCGGGAGTTTTTCGGTTGACACCTTTAGGCTGTGCTATTTTGAATAATGACATAACAATTCAAGAATATGCCTTCATTCTACTATCAAAATTAGGCGTATTTAAAGATGGTAATTATGTAGATAATGTATTTAATGTTATCGCCACATACTATCAAACCAACACGGTGCTTTCAAATGCAAGTTTGTTAAAATATTTAAAAGAGAAAAACAATGACACTTCATTTGAGAAAACCAGAGATGACATAATTATTAATGCATTCACATTTGCTAATCTTATAACAAAAATTGACAAAGAAACTTATATACTAACAAATACAGGTTATGCTTTAATATTTTCGGATTTTTGCAATCATAAATCAGCATTGACACCCGCAGTACTTGATGGTGATTCTAATTATAGTAAATACATTGGTGCATTAGATTATGGTATATTTGATATCCTAAATAAGGATAATGAATATATATACACCAAAATTTTTCCCAACCTTAAAAAATACATTAAAAAAAGTGGAGTTGGCAATAAAAACGATAACAATACAACAACCCTTCAACAAATCTTCTACGGAGCCCCAGGTACAGGCAAAAGCCACGAAGTAAAGAAACTGACAGGAGAATTGTTGGATAACGGAGAAGAACAAGATTTGCCCAATGTGTTCCGTACAACTTTCCATCCAGATACAGATTATGCTTCTTTTGTAGGATGTTATAAACCTACCATGAAACCGACATCCAAAGAGGAAAAGACTTTGACCGGCAAAGATGAAGAGATAGTATATGAATTTGTGCCGCAAGTCTTTACAGACGCTTATGTTTACGCATATAACAATCCCTCGAAACCGGCTTATCTGGTAATCGAAGAAATCAATCGCGGTAACTGCGCACAAATTTTTGGCGACCTGATCCAACTATTGGATAGAAAGGATGGTAAATCCGAATACAAAATCAAAGCCGACAAGGACTTGGCAAAATATCTTAACGAAGCCAAAGATAAAAATGGTCAAGATATTTTGACGAATAAAGAAGGCATCAAAGACGGAAAGCTCTGTTTGCCAGCAAATCTGCATATCCTTGCCACCATGAACACCTCCGACCAGAGTCTGTTCCCCATGGACAGCGCTTTCAAGCGCCGTTGGGAATGGGAATATGTGCCCATCAATTATGATACAAACATCAATTCTGGCGATTTTGAAATCACCATCGGCGACAAATCTTATTCGTGGGTTGACTTCATCAAGCAAGTGAACAAGAAGATTTTCGACCTTACCCAAAGCGAAGACAAGCAAATGGGTAACTTCTTCATCAAACATTCCATTGATGAAGTAGGTTTCAAGAGCAAAGTGATGTTCTATCTCTGGTACGAAGTACTGCGCGATGAGACGGAAAACAACAAGTATTTCTTTTACGGGGAAACAACCGATGATGGCAAATTGAGCAAATTCACTTTCAAAGACCTGTACGGAGACCAAGCGACAGATACATTGCAGCAATTTATGGAATACCTGAAGGTTACTCCTAAATGAAAATTCTCATTGAGCAATACGGCTACGCAAAGGACAAGTTGAGTGCCATACTCGACCCGCACTACTTCACGGAACTGCGTGACGGAAAAGCCAAGATACCTTACGTGGGTTATTTCCTGTCGCACAAGATTCCTGACATGGTATTTATCCTGCCGAAAGTGTTCATTATCGATGGTAAAGCGTTTGGAGAATACGATCCGGAAGAGATTGTCGACTTCGAGCAACTCAAGCCAGATCACAAAAAAAATGTGTTCAGTCTATCCGTATGGGTATACCGAGCCATCAAACTCTATTTCCAACGCAAAGACAAGACAGGAGAGGAAACGGAAATATTGCAGAACGTGGTTTTCCACCAAGGTCCGAGAAGCGAGACAATGATAGATATTGTGCTTTCTCTGCTGAAGTTTGACAAAGAGCACAAGAACTTGTTTGCCTATATTACCCGCCTCAAACATTCCGGACAGAACAAGATACATTGGCAGAAAACAATCTCCCGAACACAGGCACTCATCCAAAACGGAGATCCCATTTATATCCAACCTCACACCAAACAGAAAGGCATCAACTTCGACGAAGAACTGATTGTGCTGTTTTATTCGGTACTGAACTATCTGGCACAGGAATTCAAGTTCAACGTCCGTCCGGTATTCGGGTATGACTTGCTTAAACCCGAAACCATTCAATCCATGATAGGCAGCGGAAAAGGCGTTCGTTTACTCCGTCAAAACCGTCGCGAATATTTCACGGACGAGATGGTGCTGTTGTGGAACCTGCTATTCACGTTCTTTGAGCAATCGCAATATGTCCAAAGCAAGGACAACGACGACGAGCAGGCTATGCTTGTCCGCGAGTTCAACCTTGTATTCGAGGATATGATTGATTCACTCATCGGAGACAATGACATCCGCGGTGGATTAAAGGAACAGAAAGACGGAAAGATAATCGACCATATCTACCGCGATAATGCGCTGATAGAGGACAAGAAGCAAATCTATTTCATCGGCGACAGCAAGTATTACAAAGATGACAACGACATCGGTCCGAATTCTATCTACAAGCAATTCACATACGCCAAGAATGTCATACAATACAATATTGATTTCTTCAACAGCAACCCTCAAGAGTTTGAGTCGGAGAACTTATTATACAGAGACAACAAGACCGAGGGCTACAATATCACACCGAATTTCTTTATTCGCGGACATCTGCAAGCCGGCAAACTGGACAATTATAGTGATGACAACTTGCAATTGGAAAAAACGAGTGACGGTAAGGAATACAGGATCTCTTATCATTTTGAGAACCGGCTCTTTGACCGCGACACGCTTATTCTGCAAACATACAACATCAACTTTCTTTTTGTGCTTGCGTGCTATGTGCAAGGTGCAGGGGAGCATACGCAAGAACTCAGAGTTAAATTCCGAAACAATATCAAAAAAGTTCTTCAGTCGCAGTATAAGTTCTATGCTATCAAACCTAAAGTACAGGAAGAAGCGGAAGCGTTTATGCATGACAATTTCCAACAGGTGCTTGGCAAAGTGTTTGCGCCTTATGCCGCTTCCACCAACTGCATGGCAATGGCTTTGGACAAGAATGTGGATAATACCGCCACGCTTAACCTGATTGGCAAGTATTTCTACTGGCACCCAATTCCCCAAGACCATTTGGACACAGATCTCGTTTTATTGTTTAGCGAGGAGGAGAAGACTCAACTTCATGTCACAGTTCCTGCGATAGATAAAAATGCCAGATGCATCATTACGGCGCTTGTTAGAAAGAGTGATAAGAATTACGACAAGTATAATACTGGAGAAGCAGAAGATTATATCATGGAATCGGTTCCTGCGGTTAGTTTGATGAGCATCAAATATTTGATGCCTATGGTTTCGTATGACTTGCAAGGATACTATGAAGTGACCGATATGAGGATCCATCCCAAATCCGGTGCTATGAAATTCTATTTAGGACATTTCTTCTCGTTAGGCGGAAAGCCAGTTAATATCGCCGGAAAAATGCGACACGGAGAATTGATAAATTTTGAATACATAGAGCGGTTATATAATGAAGATAATTAGCGACAATAATGGATAAAGATAATCTAATAAAGAATATACACAATTATGATTACAAACGAAATCAAAACAATTATTGCCGACATACAAGCTTCTCCCAAAGAATGCGAGTGGGTGGAGATAAAGCAGAACAACTATAACCCGCAATTAATCGGAGAATATATTTCAGCTTTATCAAATGGTGCTGCGTATATGGGTCAATCTAAGGGTTATCTTGTTTTTGGTTTAAAAGATGATACGCATGAAATTGTCGGGACAGATTATAATCCTACAAATGAAAAAATAGGCAATCAGGAATTGGAAAACTGGATTGCCACACAATTGTCCCCACGTATTGATTTTGTAATCCATAATGACATTGTAATCAACGAAAAAAGGGTTGTCCTATTTGTCATTGATTCAGCAGGTAACACACCTGTCAAGTTTAGAGGTGTAGCATATACAAGAGTTGGTTCATACAAGAAACCATTAGCCGAGCATCCTGAAATCGAACGAAAAATATGGCAAAATACTCATAATAACTGTTTTGAGACTAAAATAGCCAAAAGCGGATTAAATGCAGATGAGGTATTAGATTTGATTGATTACGCATCTGTATTTAAATTACTGCACATTCCATTTCCAGAAACTAAAACTGCTATTTTAGATAAATTAGCGGAGGAGAAGTTAATTCATAAACGTGCTTCATGCTATGATATCACTAACTTAGGAGCAATCCTTTTTGCTACCAATTTGCAAGTTTTTGATATGCTTTCCCGTAAAGCAGTTCGTGTTATTTTCTATAAGGGGACCAATAAACTACATGCCATACGAGAACAAGTCGGGAATAAAGGATATGCCATCGGCTTTGAAGGTTTAGTAAATTATATCAACGAACGATTACCTATAAATGAGGAAATTGGAAAAGTATTACGAAAAGACAATCCTATCTATCCGGAAATAGCTATTCGTGAGTTTGTGGCAAATGCACTTATTCATCAAGATTTTTACATGGGCGGTATGTCTCCAATGATTGAAATATATACCAATCGGATGGAAATATCTAACCCAGGTAAGCCGCTAATTGATGTGCTTCGATTCATAGACCATACTCCTATCAGCCGAAATGAACTTCTCGCGTCTATTATGCGACGGATGAATTTCTGTGAGGAACGAGGAAGTGGTGTGGATCGAGCATTGCATCAATGCGAATTATTCCAACTTCCAGCTCCCGATTTTATAAAAGATGATTTTAGTACAAAAGTTGTCATGTTTGCTCCTCAAACATTACGTCAGATGAATAGGGAGGATAAAATTAGAGTTTGTTATCAGCATTGTTGCTTGAAATATGTAGCAGGTGAAAAAATGACCAACGAAAGTTTAAGAAGCCGGTTAGAAATTTCTGATGCCAATTATTCTATTGCTTCACGTATTATATCAGATACCATTTCTGCTAACTTAATACGATTGGACGACAAAAACAAATCAAGGAAGTATGCGCAATATGTACCGATATGGTCGTAATCTTATGTGACGGCAGAGTGATTAAGCAATCATTTTTGTTACTTAACCAACTGTAAATCAGTTATATCATTATGTGACTATTATGTGATTGAGATGTAATATGTATTATTGTATACCCCTATGCCCGACCCACTAACACCCGAACAACGGCACCTTTGCATGTCGCATATCCGCAGCCGCAACACCAAGCCTGAGTTGAAGGTGCGGCAATGGCTGTGGCATCACGGCTATCACTATAGGCTCAATGTCAAGAGTGTGCCTGGCAAGCCCGACATTGTGATGAGGCGCTTCCGCACAGCCATTTTTGTCAACGGCTGCTTCTGGCACGGGCACAGCGGTTGCGACAAGTTTCGGATGCCAAAGAGCAACGTTAATTTCTGGCAGGCTAAAATCAGCCGCAACCGTGAGCGCGACCAGCACAACTATCAGACTTTGCTCGAAAACGGTTGGCAGGTGATTGTGGTTTGGGAATGTCAACTCACAACCGCGCTCATTGAGCAGACAATGCGCCTGGTTGAACTGCGGCTCAATCAGAATTTTCTGTCGATTTACAAGCCAAAACCCAAGCCATACGCCATGCCAATCGACGAGCCGCTGCCAATGGCGGCTGAGAGCCAGTCAGCCTATGGCAAACAAGATAAATAAACAAAAAAAGCCACCCCGCAAGGTGGCTTTTTCATTGTATACAAATCTGATTATCAGATAACTACATTCACAATCTTGCCAGGAACAACAATCACCTTCTTCGGTGTTTTGCCGTCGAGCCATTTGGCGGCCGATTCGTGCGACAGGGCCGTCTCTTGAACTTGCTGAACGGGCGTGCCCACGGGCAGTTCAATCATAAAGCGGGTCTTGCCGTTGAACGATACGGGGTAGGTCACCACGTCTTCGGTCAGTTTCGACTCGTCCAATGCGGGCCACGGCTCGTATGCCAGCGACTCGGTGCCGCCGTACATCTGCCACAACTCTTCGGCAAGGTGCGGGGCGAACGGCGCCAGAATCTTGGCAAAATCGCGGGCCACGCCAACCGAGACCTTCTTGGCCTTGTAGCAGGCGTTGGTGAATATCATCATTTGTGAGATTGCGGTGTTAAAGCGCAGATTCTCAATATCATCGGCAACCTTCTTGATTGTCTTGTGCAACTCTTTTACAACGGCGCTGTCGTCGGCCAGGCCATCAACCACGTTCTCTTTCTCGCTGAAGAAGCGGAACACGCGCGCCAGGAAGTTGAACACGCCCTTCACACCGCTTTCGGCCCACGGCTTCACGGCGTCGAGCGGACCCATAAACATCTCGTAAAGGCGTAGACTGTCAGCACCATAGTGGGCAATCACATCGTCGGGGTTGACAACGTTTTTGAGCGATTTCGACATCTTGGCAACAATCTGACGCAACTCAACGCCCGTCTCTTTGTGGAAGAATTTGCCGTCGCGCTCTTCAACCATATCCGAAGTGACCTTGGCGCCCGCCATCGTCTCGTAGGCGAAAGCCAGAATCATTCCTTGGTTGAACAGTTTCTGATAGGGCTCGTCGGTGTGGACAATGCCCAAATCGAACAGAACCTTGTGCCAGAAACGGCTGTAGAGCAAGTGAAGCACGGCGTGCTCGGCGCCGCCCACATACAAATCGACGGGCAGCCAGTAGTTTTCGGCTTCAACCGAGAATGGCGCAGAGTCGTTCTTGGGGTCGGTGTAGCGCAGATAGTACCAGCACGAGCCCGCCCATTGCGGCATTGTGTTGGTCTCGTAGCGGCCGCGGCGTCCGTTCTTGTCAACCACTGTGAGCCAGTCGGTTGCGTTGGCCAGCGGCGACTCGCCCGTGTCGCTCGGCTCGTACTTGGTGAGTTCGGGCAGCGTGTGCGGCAGGTCCTTCTCGTCAACGGTGGTCACTTCGCCGTCTTCCCAGTGGATAATGGGGAACGGCTCGCCCCAGTAGCGTTGGCGGCTGAACAGCCAGTCGCGGATTTTATAGTTGACGGTGGCTTTGCCCAGATTGCGCTCGGCCAGCCAGGCAATCATCTTGTCAATGGCGTCCTTCTTGTTCAGGCCGTCAAGGAAGCCCGAGTTGACGTGGATTCCGTCTTCGGTCCAGGCCTGCTGCTGAACATCGACTTCCGATTTCAGAACTTCGATAATCGGCAGGTTGAATTTTTTGGCGAATTCCCAGTCGCGCGTGTCGTGGGCGGGAACGGCCATAATGGCGCCCGTGCCGTAGCCCATCAGCACGTAGTCGGCAACCCAGATTGGGATGAGCGTGCCGTTGACGGGATTTTTGGCGTAGCGGCCCGTGAAGACGCCCGTTTTCTCTTTGGCCAGTTCGGTGCGGTCCAAATCGGATTTCATCGAAGCCTGACGGCGATATTCTTCAACGGCGGCGCGTTGCTCGTCGGTTGTAATTTGCTCAATCATAGGGTGCTCGGGTGCGATAACCATATAGGTTGCACCGAACAGGGTGTCGCAGCGGGTGGTGTAGACGGTGAGTTTGGCGTCGAGTCCGTCGAGCGCGAAATCGACTTCGGCGCCCGTTGAGCGGCCAATCCAGTTGCGCTGCATATCCTTCACGCCAGCGGGCCAGTCGAGAGTGTCGAGACCTTTGAGCAGGCGCTCGGCATACAAAGGAATGCGCAACATCCACTGTTTCAGATTCTTGCGATTCACTTGGCAGCCGCATTTCTCGTGCGAGCCGTCGTTCAGCACTTCTTCGTTGGCGCAGACGGTCTTGCAGTTGGGGCACCACCAAACCTGTGCGTTGTCGTAGTATGCAAGACGCTGTGAGTCAACGTATTTCTTCACTTCGGCATCGCCTTTGGCCTTAACATCGGCGGGAATGGGCAGTTCCGAAATGGGGCGGCCCTTTTGAAGGTCTTTATCGAACCAGGTGTTGTAGAGTTTAATGAAAATCCACTGTGTCCACTTGTAATATTTTGGGTCAGTGGTGTTTATCTCGCGGTCCCAGTCGTAACTCAAGCCCAGCGACTTGATTTGGCGGCGGAACGTGTCGCAGTTCTTTTTGGTGGTAATGGCGGGGTGAGTGCCCGTTTGAATGGCGTACTGCTCAGCAGGCAGGCCAAAGGCGTCCCAGCCCATCGGGTGAAGCACGTTGAAGCCGCGCATACGCTTGTATCGGCTCACAATATCGGTGGCCGTGTAGCCTTCGGGGTGGCCTACGTGCAGCCCCGCCCCCGACGGATAGGGGAACATATCGAGAGCGTAGAATTTCGGTTTCGATTTGTCCAAAACAGTTTTGAAAGTCTTATTTTTTTCCCAATAAGCCTGCCATTTCTGTTCGATTTCGGTAAAATTGTATTCCATAAATCATTGAATTTAAGAGACGTGCAACCGCCCCGTGATTTGTTTTAATTTGTGGCAAAACTAAAAAAAATCGCGAAAATTGATTGTTATTGTCCTAAATCGTGCTGATGTCAGCCAACGCTTGCCGCATTTATAGATACAAATGCTTGTATTTGGCTTTTGGTCGATATTACCGCGCCCGCTTGTCGATTATTTTGGCCGCACATTTTCATTTCTCAAAATTCAATTGTTAATTTGTTTCTGTAATAAAATTCTAACAACTATGAACCGCTTTTCACTAATCGCTATTGGTGTGTTGTGCTTTGCCACTGTGCAGGCTCAAACCACAAAAGAGGAGATGCTTGCCAACCTGAAAAAAACGGGAGGCAACAACATGGCCTATCTGACCGAATTCAAACCGCAGACGCCGGCTCCCAAAGGCTATAAACCATTCTATATCAGCCACTACGGACGCCATGGTTCGCGCTATCACTATTCGGGATTCGACTATGCCATTCTGCGCAACATGATGAAGGCTGCCGCCGATGCCAATGCCCTCACCGATTCCGGAAAAGACCTCTACAACCGCGTGAACAAACTCTACGACGACGGCTTCAATCGTGCCGGCGACCTGACTCAGACTGGCTTCAACCAGCATCAGGGCATCGCAGAGCGAATGGTCAACTCGTTCCCCGAGGTGTTTGCCGACAACGCCAACATTGTTGTCAAATCGTCGACCTCGCACCGCGTGCTTTGCAGCATGGACGCTTTTATGCAGAAGATGAAGGCCATGCGCCCAACACTGAACGTGACCACCGAATCGAGCAAGCGTATCATGCACTATATCAATAACGAAGAGCGCGACTCGGTTACCCGCTACCTGAACCGCACCGACGGTTTCCGCAAGGCCAACGATGCCATCGACCACGCGCTGGTTCATCCCGAAAGGCTTGTAAAACAGGTGTTTTCCGATACCAACTACGTAAAAAGCAAGGTGAATGGCCATCAGTTCATGCGCAAATTGTTTGATATTCAGTGCAACATGCAGAACATCGATGACCTCGATTTCGATTTCAGCGATTTCTTTACCGACGATGAGATGTTCGACAACTGGCAGGTTACCAATGTTTACTGGTACGCCAACTTCAGCAACTGCCCTTACTCCAACTCACGCGGCTCGTGGTGCGCTCGCAATCTGCTCACCATCATTTTGGACGAGGCCGACGCAGCCCTTGCCGGCAATGGTGTTTCAGCCAATCTGCGTTTTGGCCACGACACAGGTCTTGCTCCGCTCGCCAGCCTGATGCAACTTGAGGGCACCACAGCGCAGGTTACCGATTTTTCGGAACTCTACAAGGTTTGGTGCGACTATAAAATCATCCCGATGGCAGGCAATCTGCAGATGATTTTCTACAAGTCGGACAAATCGAAAGATATTCTGGTAAAGATTATGCTCAACGAAAACGAGGTGAAACTGCCGCTCGAGAGCAAGACTGCACCATACTACAAGTGGGACGAGGTTGAGGCCTACTACCGCAACATTTTGAAGGAAATTCCACTGAGCGTCAAGAAATAACATAAACTAAAATGGACTTGCGCAACCTTACGCAAGTCCATTTTTTTTGTCCTTTGGTCAATAACGTGAGTCACTATATATTTGCATTAGAAATTATTTTATTAGTTTTGATTGCTAATTACGACTGCTAATGGATAGAATTGCAAAATTGGTGACAACTCTATTGCTGACATTTGTCTGCGCTGGTAGCATGGCGGGCGAGATTGTGCTTTCCGGCATCTATCAGGATAAGAACCTATACATTATGAATCCGTTTGCCCCATCAGGCGATGGATTCTGCGTCACTGAAATAAAGGTTAACGGCGTTGCAACTGCTGACGACATCAATTCAAGTGCTTTTGAGATTAATCTGGCCGCCGCCGGGTTGAAAAAAGGCGACGAAGTGAAAGTCGTCATCAAGTACCATGACGGTTGCGAGCCGAAAGTCATCAACCCCGAAGTGCTGAAACCGCAAAGCACATTCACGGTTACGACAATCAAAATCGATAAAAACAACAAACTGACTTTCACCACAGCCAACGAGAGCGGCTCACTGCCGTTTATTGTTGAGCAGTTCCGCTGGAACAAATGGATAAAGGTTGCCACCATCGATGGCGATGGCAAACCGGGAGCGCACACCTACAGCACTGAGGTTAATCTGCACTCGGGCTACAACCGTTTCCGCGTTAAGCAGATCGACTACACACGCAAGCCGCGCTACGGTAAGGAACTGAAGCACCGCACAATGCTGGCCGAGGTTACATATTCGTTTGTGAAGCCGTTTACTGAGGTTAAATTCTCGGCCGAAACCATGTATGAGATTTACAGCGACAAGGGCGCTCTGATGGACAAAGGAGTAGGTGTGAAGGCTGATGTTTCGAAACTGCCGGCCGGCGATTATTTCTTAAACTACGACACCAAAACCGAGATGTTCAAGAAAAAATAGTTCTGTGAACGTCGCGCACTCGTTTTTTAGCCTACCAGTCTTATATTTGCCACAATTATGAGCTGGATTTTGTATTTCATCTATCTGTTGCTGCTCATTTGGGCAATTCAGAAATCGCATTTTTTTGAGGCTCCCGGGATTGAGAAAAAATGGCTGATTGCCATATTTCTTACAAAAATAGCAGGCGGATTTACTCTTTTCTTCATCTACAATTATTTCTACACGCCCCGTTCGGCGTGCGACATTTTCAACTATTTCGACGATGGTCTGATAATTCATAACGTGCTGTTTCAGAACCCAACGGACTATCTGCGGATGATAACCGGCATTGGAGGTTCGTCGCCACACCTGATGCAATACTACGACACGTGCAATTTCTGGCTGAAAAGTTTCAACTACGGATTGCCGAACGACAACCATATTATTATCCGCCTAAACGCAATTCTCTGCCTGATTTCGATGGGTAACTTCCACATCCACAACATGATATTCGGTTTTCTCGGATTTGTGGGACTGTGGGCCATCTACAAGAGTTTTGCCCGCGATTTGTCGCACAAACGCACACTTCTGCTGCTGGCGGTTTTCTTCTTTCCTTCGGTCTGGCTGTGGACCTCGGGCGCAACCAAAGAGTCGTTTCTGATTTTTGCTTTCGGGCTGCTCATCTACAACTACCGCAACATGCTCGCAAAGCCGCATTTGAGCAACATAGTGGGAGTGGTGGTTTGTGTATGGATGATGATGATGTCGAAATTCTACGTGCTGATGGCCGCTCTGCCAAGTTTGGCCGCTCTGTTTTGGATTAAGCGCAAACCCAAGGCTGCACTGCTCAAATTCATTGCCATGCACGTTTGCATTTTCTGCGTTGCGTGGCTCTCGAAATTCATCACCCAAATCGACCTTTTTCAAGTCATCTGCAACAAGCAGCACGATTTTATTATGATGGCCCAAAGCATGACCGTCGGCAGTTACATTCAGTTGCCCGAACTGACAAACGGACTGCGTGATATTGCTGCGAATACCCCCGCATCGTTCGTAAGAACCCTTCTTCGTCCCACTATTTTCGAAGGCGGTTCGCTAACAATGGTTGCCGCAAGCCTTGAGAATGTACTGATAATCATTGTTTTACTCGCAACACTGATTTTTGTAAGGCTTCGCAATCTGTCTCAGCCCGATGTTTGGTGCTGCACGTCGTTCATCGTCATACTTTTTGTGCTCATCGGACTGACAACACCGGTTCTTGGGGCGCTTGTCCGCTATAAAGTTCCGGGCCTTCCGTTTCTTGGAATTCTGCTCCTGCTCATAACTGACGACACACGGATTCAGCCGATTGAAAAATGGTTGTCGGACAAACTGAAGGGCCGCAAATGAATTTAGAATCTACGCATCACGCCAAGTGATATAACTCCTTGAGTTTCTGCTCCAGAATGCGTCCACCCTCGCCGGCCGATTTTTGAATGAATGTGTAATTCTCATCGGTTGGGTACGGTACCATCTTCGGGTCGATGATGAACTTTGGAATATCGCGCCGTGTGTAGCGTAGCAGACCTGCCGCCGGATAAACATTGAGCGATGTGCCGATAACCACAAACACATCGGCCTGCTCGGCCAGTGGAATGGCGCGCTCCATCTCGGGCACACCCTCGCCAAAAAATACAATGTGTGGGCGCAACTGCTGACCGTCGTCGGCCTTGTCACCTAGGTGTATGGGCTTGTAGCCGATGTCGTAGATAAGATTCTCGTTGGCTATGCTGCGCACTTTGGTCAGTTCGCCATGCAGATGCACAACTTGCTTGCTGCCAGCCTGTTCGTGCAGATTGTCAACATTTTGCGTCACCACATGAACATCAAAATACTGCTCAAGGCGAACCAGAGCCTTATGGCCGTCGTTGGGTTTTATGTCGGCCAATTTTGCGCGGAGCCCGTTGTAAAAATCCAGTACCAACTTTGGATTACGGGCCAGCCCTTCGGGAGTTGCCACATCCTCAACAGGATAATTGTCCCAATATCCTCCGGCGTCGCGGAAAGTGCTCAGTCCGCTCTCAACACTAATTCCAGCACCCGTAAGTGCCACTAATTTTGGCTTTTCCATAGCAGTAGATTTTTGAGAAAGATAATAAAAAAAACTGGAGATTTCACCTCAGATTCGAAAAAACAGCAATCTCGAATCGCCGTAGTCCGTTCCCTAATCATCGCCTTACGCATTTTCCCGATAATGAACCAATCGCGTGCGCCACATCAAAAATTTAGAATAAATTCGCGGCCGGAAAATTGAAAACGAAAAAAGACAAAATACTATGCAGAAAAGGACAAAAATTGTTGACGTCCTGAAATCGGGAAAGGTTGACACTGAAGTGGTTGTGATGGGTTGGGTGCGCACAAAGCGCGACAGCAAAACCGTGGTTTTCATCGCCTTGAACGATGGCTCGACAATCAACAACGTGCAGATTGTTGCCGATGTGGTGAACTTCGACGAAGAATTTTTGAAACAGGTAACCACCGGCGCCTGCTTGAGCGTTACGGGAAAACTTGTTCAGAGCGTTGGCGCAGGACAAAGTGTTGAGATTCAAGCAAAAGAGATTAAACTATTTGGCGCTTGCCCGCAGGATTACCCGATGCAGAAAAAGGGTCAGACAATGGAATATATGCGTCAGTACGCTCACTTGCGTCTGCGCACAAACACCTTCGGCGCCGTGTTCCGCATCCGCCACAATATGGCCATTGCCATTCATAAGTTCTTCCACGACAAGGGCTTTGTTTATTTCCACTCGCCGCTCATCACAGCAAGCGACTGCGAAGGTGCCGGCCAGATGTTCCAGGTTACAACCAAAAACCTTTACGACCTGCAGAAAGACGAGAATGGCAAGATAATCTACACCGATGATTTCTTTGGCAAGCAGACCAGTCTGACCGTTTCGGGCCAACTCGAGGGCGAACTTGCAGCCACCGCGCTTGGCGCCATCTACACCTTTGGCCCGACGTTCCGCGCCGAAAACTCGAACACCCCGCGCCACTTGGCCGAATTTTGGATGATTGAGCCGGAAATCGCCTTCTGCGACATCGACGACCTGATGGCGGTCGAGGAGGAATTCATTAAATACTGCGTTAAATGGGCGCTCGACAACTGCCAGGACGACCTTGCCTTCCTTAACAAGATGATCGACAAGAGCCTGCTCGAGCGACTCAACTCTGTAATCAACACCGAATTCATCCATCTGCCTTATACCGAAGGAATTAAGATTCTTGAAGACGCCATTGCCAAAGGCCACAAATTCGAGTTCCCGGTTTATTGGGGCTGCGACCTTGCCAGCGAGCACGAGCGATTCCTTGTTGAGGAGCACTTCAAGAAGCCAGTCATTATGATTGACTATCCGAAAGAGATTAAATCGTTCTATATGAAGCAGAACGAGGATGGAAAAACCGTTCAGGGCACCGATGTGCTGTTCCCGCAGATTGGCGAAATCATCGGCGGCAGCGTGCGTGAGGAAGACTACGACAAACTGCTTGGCCGTATGAACGAACTCGGAATGAAGACCGAAGGCTACGAGTGGTATCTCGACACTCGCAAATATGGTTCTTGCCCGCACGCCGGCTTCGGCTTGGGCTTTGAGCGCCTGATGCTCTTCGTGACCGGAATGGCCAACATCCGCGATGTGATTCCGTTCCCGCGCACACCGAAGAATGCGGAATTCTAATTTGGTGAATCGGTGAACTGACAAATCGGATAATCGATTTTCAAAAGATAATGGGGGCGGTATTTTCCGCCCTTTTTTATTTCTCAAAATTGCAACATAGCAAATTAAAAAATCCCGATGGCATGCGTCATCGGGATTTTCATTCAATTATTCAATCCTTCAATCAGTAGCGATAGTGCTCCGGCTTGTAAGGTCCTTCAACCTTCACACCGATGTAGTCGGCTTGAGCCTTGCTCAGGATGGTGAGTTTTGCGCCGACGTGCTCAAGGTGCAGACGGGCAACTTCCTCGTCAAGGTATTTCGGCAGGCGGTAAACGCCAATCTCATATTTCTTCTGCCACAAGTCGAGTTGGGCCAGCGTTTGGTTGGTGAACGAGTTGCTCATCACAAACGACGGGTGCCCCGTTGCGCATCCAAGGTTCACAAGACGACCTTCGGCAAGCACGATAATGCTGTGTCCGTCAGGAAAATAGTATTGGTCAACCTGCGGTTTGATGTTCACCTTCTTGATTCCGGGCACGGCCTCAAGATCGGCCATCATAATCTCATTGTCGAAGTGACCGATGTTGCAGACAATGGCTTTATCCTTCATCTTCTTCATATGGTCGGCGGTGATGATGTCGCGGTTGCCAGTGCAGGTAACGTAGATGTCGCCTTGCGGCAGAGCGTCTTCAACGGTTGTAACTTCAAAGCCTTCCATAGCGGCCTGCAGAGCGCAAATCGGGTCGATTTCGGTAACCAGAACACGGGCACCGAATCCGCGCATACTCATTGCGCAGCCCTTGCCTACATCACCGTAGCCGCAAACCACAGCCACTTTGCCGGCAATCATAATGTCGGTGGCACGTTTGATACCGTCGGCCAGACTCTCGCGACAGCCGTAGAGGTTATCAAATTTCGATTTCGTTACTGAGTCGTTGACATTGATGGCTGGGAAACGCAGAGTTTTTGCCTCAGCCATTTGATAGAGACGGTGAACGCCGGTGGTTGTCTCTTCCGACACACCGCGCACTTTGGCCGCCAACTTGTGCCATTTCTGGCAATCGTCTTTCAGTCCGTCGTTTATTCTTTCGTACAGACGGATGGCATCCTCACCCTTCGGCATATTGTTCAGGATGGATGGATTATCCTCAATCTCAATGCCCTTGTGCAGCATCAGCGTGGCGTCGCCGCCATCATCGACAATCAGGTCGGGACCTTCACCGTTGCCAAAGTTCAGCGCCTGCTCAGTGCACCACCAGTACTCCTCGAGCGACTCGCCCTTCCATGCAAATACAGGCACACCGCGCTCAGCCACGGCTGCAGCAGCATGGTCTTGTGTCGAGAAGATGTTGCAACTTGCCCAGCGGACCTTCGCGCCAAGCGCTGTCAAAGTCTCAATCAGCACAGCCGTTTGGATGGTCATGTGCAGACTGCCCGAAATTTTGGCACCCTTAAGCGGCTGACTTGCAGCGTATTTCTTACGCAGAGCCATTAGTCCTGGCATCTCGGCCTCGGCCAACTCAATCTCTTTGCGCCCCCAGTCGGCAAGCGCCATATCCTTCACTTTGTAAGGAAGATTCTGATTGTATTTTTCCATATCTATTTATTGTTTTTAAAATGATTTATAGCGATTTAAGTGTTTTTGTCTCGACAATCTGCACACTCTCGTTCAGCGTTTTGTCGATGCGGTGCATAATGGGGTAGAAGCCGTCGTTGTCGATGACGTTGCGGGCGATGAGAGCCATTATCTGTGTCTCAATCAGTTTGCGCGACTGACGGATTCCCTTCTCATCGCGCTTGATGCCCTGCGTCTCGGCGTAGGTCACAAACTGCTCAAAAATATTCTGACCGCGCAAGTATTTCACAAACTCGTCGGCTGTTTTAAACTTCTGAAGCACAGTGCGGTTACGGTCGGTGTACTCAAGGCTGAACTGATACTCGCAGCCCTTGCGCGAGATGCGGTTGTAGTAGGTTGAGCCGCCGGTGGTGTCGGCCGGGATGAACACATCGGGCATAATGCCGCCGCCGCCGTACACTACGCGTCCGCCGGTGGTGAAATATTCGGTTGAGTCGGCGATTTTTATGCTGTCGCGTTCCATAAACTCGCCACGCTCGTAGCGGTTCTCAAGGTCGGCATAGTAATCCTCATCGCTCTGATTATAAGGCTTTTGAATGCAGCGTCCCGATGGCGTGTAGTAGCGCGCAATGGTGAGCCGCACCGACGAGTTGTCGGGGAACATAATCGGCTCTTGCACAAGGCCTTTGCCGAACGAGCGGCGTCCGATAATGATGCCGCGGTCGTTGTCCTGAATGGCGCCGGCGGTAATCTCGCTTGCCGATGCCGAAAACTCGTCAATCAAAACGGCAAGTTTCAAATCCTTGCACGACTGCCGGAACGACGCGTGAAATTCTGCCCTGTCGCGGTGAGCGCCTTCGGTGTAGACAATAAGGCTGCCGTTGGGTAGGAACTCATCAACCACGTTGATGGCCGCGTCCATATAGCCGCCGCCGTTTCCGCGAAGGTCGAAAATCAGGTTTTGCATTCCCTGCGCCTTCAGTTTGGCGACGGCTTCCTGAAATTCTTTATGCGTTGTGCGCGCGAACTTCGACAGTTTAATGTAGCCCGTGTGGCTGTTGAGCATATAAGACACGTCGATGCTGTAGAGCGGAATTTGGCCGCGCGTTATTGCAAATGGAACAAGATGGTTCTCGCCGCGCCGAGCAATGCCCACACGCACTTTGGTGCCACGCGGGCCGCGCAGTTTCTTCATCACATCGTTGTTTGTTATGCCGATGCCCGCAATCAGCGAGTCGTCAACCGTCACAATGCGGTCACCAGCGCGGATGCCCACTTTTTCCGACGGGCCGCCGGCAATCACGTTCACCACATAAACAGTGTCCTTTTGAATGTTGAACTGCACCCCGATGCCGTCGAAATTGCCTTCGAGCGGCTCGTTCATCTCGGCAAACTCTTCGGCTGAGATGTAGGTAGAGTGCGGGTCGAGGTCTTTGAGTAGGTTGATGGCGGCCTTCTCTTCAAGTTCGGCCACATTCACAGTATCAACATAATTCTGGCGGATATTGCCAATCAGGTAATCGATTTTGCCGCCACGGCGCTGAATCACAGTTGTTTGCACGCTTCCGCGATTCGTGATATTGCTCTCGACAAACATTCCGAAAACGAAAGCCACGGCAAGCAGCAACGGCAACCATATTTTAACTAACTTATTCATATTCTGATAGTTTAATCGGTTGGAATCTGAACAATTTCAATGCCGGCACGCTTAAGCAGTTCAATGCCGTCCTGGATGCGGTAGTTATCAGAAAAGACAACCCGCTTGATGCCCGACTGGATGATGAGTTTGGCGCATTCCATACAGGGCGATGCGGTGACGTAGAGCGTTGCGCCCAGGCTGCTGTTGTTCGATTTGGCCACTTTGGTGATGGCGTTGGCCTCGGCGTGAAGCACGTAGGGTTTGGTGGTGTTCTCGTCAATCTCGCAGCAGTTCTCAAATCCCGAAGGCGTGCCGTTGTAGCCGTCGGAAATTATCATTTGGTCTTTGACCAGGATTGCCCCCACCTTGCGCCGTACGCAGTATGAGTTTTCGGCCCAAATGCGCGCCATCTGCAGGTATCGCAGGTCGAACCGGTGTTGTTTTTCAGCATCCATTGCATTTTATTTTGATGGCAAATATAAAGTGAAAGTTGGAAGTAGAAAGAGGTTTTAGGTATTCAAAACGCCGCCCCAACGGCACTCTGGTAGAATTCACGGCAGAGACTTTTGCTGATGGGATATTCCTCAACAATCTGCGTTTTCAAATCGCAGACGTACAGTTTGTCGGTTTGCGCAACATGCAGTTTAGCATAGCGGATAGCGTTACTGTCTTGAAGTTCAGTCATATAATAGACGGTGAGTTGGATCTCGTGGCGAGTCATATCGTCTTTTGTGAAGATGAAAAGTTCAAACTGGTCGAAATCGCCATAGAAACCATCGGCCACCTTGTGCACCTTGCTTTTGATGATGCGCTTGAGCGGCAGTGCCAGCGACCAATACCGCTTCTCCAACTCACCCATAAAATGTCCGTAATTCAAACCATAGGCGTAACCGTAAAGTTTGATTCTCCGCATGTCGGCCTCATCAATGCAGAAAATGTTGTCGCCAGCCAGTTCGTTCACAAGCATCTCGGCCTCCGTCTTGTTCTCCTTTAGCGAACGCGTCACCTCAATGCCAAGATTCTGATTAACATCTTGCAAGTCGGGCCGGTCAGAGTTGACCAAATGTGCGTATTTGTCGCCAAGCAAGGTGTGCAGCACTATCATTGCGTAGCGTTCGAAAAAAGTGGTATCGAATTTCGGTTCAATCATGTGGGAAAGATAGTGAAAGAACTGTATTTTGAAGCATCTACAAGCCAAACAATTTTTCGGCGTTGGCGGTTGTCAGTGCAGCCACATCCTCAATGCTGAGTTTCTTTATTTCGGCAAGTTTCTGTGCCACAAATGGCAGAAAACTGCTTTCGTTGCGCTTTCCGCGATGGGGGACAGGCGCCAGATAGGGACAGTCGGTCTCCAAAATAAGATTCTGAATATCAATTTGTTCTATCACTGCCGGAAGATCCGATTTTTTGAACGTCAGCACACCGCCAATGCCAAGCATGAAACCCATGTCGATGGCCTGCCGAGCCTGCTCCAGTGTGCCCGAAAAACAGTGGAACACCCCGCGCAGACGGTCGTCGGCAAGCGGCTCAAGTGCGGCAATGGTCTTTTCAATGGCGTTGCGGATGTGGACAATGATGGGCAGCCCCAACTCTTTTGCCCACCTGACCTGCGTCGCGAAAGCGTCAAATTGTTCGCGCTCAAAAGTCTGGTCCCAATAGAGGTCGATGCCAATCTCGCCCACAGCATAGAACCGCTGGCCGCTTGCAAGCATCGCCTCAACCTGCTTTAGCGCTGTTTTGTAATCACTGTCGACTGATGTTGGGTGAAGTCCGGCGCACGGGAAGAAATGCTGCGGGTCCGATGCCGCCATATCGAGCATGGCTTGCCTCGAAGAGGCGTCGATGTCGGGCAGAATTAGTCGGCTGACTCCCGATTCAAAGCACCGGCTGATGGCTTCAGTGCGGTCATTGTCAAACTCTTCGGCATAAAGGTGCGAGTGGGTATCGATAAATTCCATTGCTAAAGTTTTCTACAAAAATAGGTTTTTAGGCCATGCTGAATAATGGTTTCAGGCGGTTTTTCGTCTTTTGATGTTGCTAATTTGGTTCTTCTCATTAACTTTGAAGTTCTCTCGTAACAATTGGGGTGATGAGAAACGAACATTACTATTTCATTGACAGATTAAAGGTTTTCCTTGTGTGCCTTGTGTTTTTCCATCAAGGTCTGGTTGCTTATGGAGGAGCCGGAAATTGGTACTATACATCAAGCCACCATTTTACGGGAGTGCCGCTTATTACCGTCAACACAATCGAAACCATAAGTCTGACTATTATTGTTCCGATGTTTTTCTTGTTGGGGGCCATTCTCGCTCACAACTCATACAAACGTCACGGTTTCAGTCAATATGTCAAACGACGTTTTTTCAGGCTTGGTATTCCGGCAATCATTTATGCAATTATTGTTCACCCGACAATTCTTTTCTTCGTCAGCAAAACTCAGGACGGCAGCCTCGGTTGGTATAAGTTTGTGGTTCAGAGTATTACGCAGAACTTCTCTTTCGGACCAATGTGGTTTGTGGCGGCTCTGCTTGTTATCGAATTCTTCTATGCATTACTGAAATCGTTGAAATTCAGCGGTGACAATATCGTTCACGACATCTGGCATCAGATACCGTCGCTGCGGGCATCTCTATTCATAATAATTATTGGTTTCTTCTCGTTTCTGGCCAGACTTATATCGCCCGCTTATGCATCGTCTTTCACCCAACTCGGGTTCTATCCTTTATATATAGGAATGTTCGTTTCCGGTTTAATTGACGCGCGCTACAACTGGACTGAACGCATCAAAACCTATTATGCCTATCCGTGGCTGATTTTCTCGCTGTTGTGTTTGCCGATTTTGTTATTGTCAATCAACTACATCAAAGATTGGACTCCGTTTGCCGGAGGTTTCAACACTCAGTCGCTTTTCCTTTCTCTTTGGGAGGCAATGACTTGCATGGGTGCATGTATATTCTTGACTTCGTTCTTTTTACAAAATTTCAACAAACCGAATCCTCAAACTTCTTATTTAGCCAATTTGGCGTATATGGCTTTTGTCTTACATCCGTTTGCCATTGTGCCACTCACATTTTTGCTCGAGTCAACTCCAATGCCGCTTCTGCTTAAATGGTTTATTACCAGCACGGTGAGTTGTGTCGTATGTTTTGCCGCAGCCTACTTGCTACGCAAAATTCCTGGTTTGAAGAAGATTTTCTAGTTAACGCGCTTGTTCTCAGGCTATTTTGTGCCTTTTTGTCCGATAATCTTGTCAGGATTTCGGTTCACATAATCGGCCCACGATTTGCAACTTTTTGCGGTACTTGTCGGTACTTTCTGGTAAAAATGACACACTGCGGCAGCCAACCCGTCAGTGGCGTCAAGATTCTTGGGCAGGTCAGTGAATCCTAGCATTTTTTGCAGAAAACCGGCCACTTGCTCTTTCGAGGCATCACCATTGCCAGTGATGGCCAGTTTTATTTTTCGCGGTGCATATTCGGTTATTGGTATTTGGCGCGATATGGCAGCAGCAATGGCCACGCCTTGTGCACGACCAAGTTTGAGCATCGACTGCACATTCTGCCCAAAAAACGGAGCCTCAATGGCACACTCGTCGGGCAGAAACTCGTCAATTAGCCATGTGGTGCGTTTGTGAATAATGGCCAACTTCTCGTAGGGGTCAGTTATCTTGTTGAGCATAATCACACCCATTGTTTCCATCTTGGGTTTGTTGCCGTCGGCTGAAATTACGCCGTAACCCATAATGTTTGTTCCCGGGTCGATGCCTAAAATTTTTCGTTCCATTACTTGCAATTTTGGTTTCAAAACCATTCTACAATTATAGCCTATTTCAACAAACTCTTGTTGTTGATTTTGGATTTTTCAAATTCAGAAATAATGCTGTGCGCGATTTTGAAAAACAATTCTTCAAAACACAAAAAAATCAACTATTTTTGACTCTATATCGAATTTTCGATTGATATAACATCAGAAATAATTTAAAAACAATCGATTTATGTTCACACAAGATAACGGGCTTTACATTGCCCACTGCGCCGACGGCCCAATCAGCATTGTCGGCAAGATGGCCAACCGCCACGGACTCATTGCCGGAGCCACCGGAACAGGCAAAACCGTAACACTTCAGGTTCTGGCCGAAACTTTCTGTCAGGCGGGCGTGCCGTGTTTTATGGCCGATATGAAAGGCGACCTTTCGGGAATCTCGCAGACAGGCAAACTGTCGGGCTTTATTGAGAAACGCATTGCCGAATTCGGCTTGCAAACACCTGAATTTCAGTCGTGCCCGGTAAGGTTTTACGATGTTTTTGGCGAGCGGGGACACCCCATGCGCAGCACAATCTCGCAGATGGGCCCCGATATGCTGGCGCGTCTGCTCGAACTAAACGAGACGCAGACAGGCATCCTTCACATTGTGTTCCGCATTGCTGACGACCGTCAGTTGCTGCTGATCGACTTGAAGGACCTCCGTTCGATGCTCGATTACGTGGCTAAGAACGCTTCTGAGTTCACCACGCAATATGGCACCATCACCTCACAAAGCATTGGAGCAATCCAACGTGCACTGTTAACACTTGAGAATCAGGGCGCTGACAAATTCTTTGGCGAGCCGGCCTTCGACATTCAAGATTTGCTGGCAACCGAAGGCGGTAAAGGTGTGATGAACGTTCTGGCTGCCGACAAACTCATGCTCCAGCCGAAAATGTACTCAACATTCCTGCTGTGGCTGATGAGCGAACTTTACGCCACTCTGCCCGAAGTTGGCGATATGCCGCTGCCCAAACTCGTCTTCTTCTTCGACGAGGCTCACATGCTTTTCGATGACACCTCGAAAGCAATGGTTGACAAGATTGAGCAGGTTGTCCGTTTGATACGAAGCAAAGGCGTTGGCATTTATTTCATTTCGCAAAGTCCGTCCGACATACCAGATTCTATTCTTGGCCAACTCGGCAACCGTGTGCAGCACGCCTTGCGCGCCTACACTCCAAAAGACAAGAAGGCTGTGAAAACTGCCGCCGAGTCGTTCCGCCCGAATCCGGCATTCAAGACCGAAGATGCTATTCAGAGCCTTGAAACCGGCGAGGCGCTGGTATCGTTCCTCGATGAGAAAGGCGCACCATCAGTAGTTCAGCGTGCACGTATTCTCTTTCCGCTCAGCCAGATAGGCGCTGTCACCGAATCGCAGCGTGAGCAGATAATCAAGCAATCGCGCATCTACGGCAAGTACGACAAGGCTTTCGACCGTGAGAGTGCGTTCGAGGTTCTATTGGCCCAAGCCGAAAAAGATAAAGCGGAAGCAGAGAAAGCCCAAAAGGAGGCTGAGGCCGCCAAGAAGAAGGCAACAACCGACAAGGCAGCGCCGAAATCGAAGAAAACAACAGGCACCGCAGGCAAGGTTCTTTCTACAATGGCAACCACCGCAACTCGCGAGATTACGCGCGGACTTGTAGGTACATCGGGCCGTGGCAAGAAATCGTCGTCAGGCGGACTGCTTGGCACGTTTGTGCGAGGCATCTTGGGAAATCTGATGAAATAACTTCAAACGATTATTCATACGAAAGGGCTGCCATTTTTGACAGCCCTTCGTGTTTTAATTCGCATTTTTAGAGGAATGCTATGATTATAGAAATCACTTATCCATTGCAAGCCGCAGACCGCAAATCTCGTTCATCGCGTTTGGTGCGTTTTTGCTGCGGTTCCAAACCCAGCAAGCCTGCGATGTGTCGGTGAAGCAGCCGCCGCGAATCACATATTGCAACGATTCGACGCCCTCGTAAGGGTCGGAGCACCATTCCCACACATTGCCGCTCATATCGTAGATTCCCAATTCGTTAGGCGCTTTGGTTGCCACCGGATGAGTGCGCGATTCTGAATTTTTTGAGTACCAGCCAACCTTGCCCACTGCATCACCGCCGCTGAACTTATAGCCGTTGCTTTTGCTGCCGCCACGCGCCGCATATTCCCACTCATCCTCAGTCGGCATACGGAATTTCTGCCCAGTCAGTTGGTTCAGTTTCTCGATAAAAGCCTTGCAATCGTTCCAACTCACCGACTCAACAGGCTGTCCTTTGCCGCGACTGCGCAAACTCGATGGATTCTTGCCCATCACGGCTTTCCACAAATCGCCGGTCACCTCGGTTCGGCCAATCAGAAAACTACCGACTTCTGTCTCTTCGGTCTTTCCCGGCTCGCCCATTTGGTAGGTCCCGCCGTCCACACAAACCATTTCAAACTTAACGCCATTGGCCTCAAACTCACGAACCTCGCCGTTCTGCGACATTGCCAACTGTGCTGCCGACAATGCAAACAATGTGATAATCAATCGTTTCATAACGTATCGTTTTAGAGTTTCAAGATACGAATAAAAATCGAGATTACCGACAAGGATTTTTAGATTTGAAAAAAGACGACGCGGATTAGGCTGATCCCCGCGAGTTTATTTCGCTAATAATCAATCAAATATCTTCTGGGCATCAAATTACTTCGCCCCCATATATTCGCCAACCCATTTTGCGTCTTGCATATCTTTCAGAAGGCGGATAAGGTTGTCGCCGTAAATCACGTCGCTCAGGAACTCCATTCCGTATTGCGACAGAATCTGCATCTGGCCGCTGGTGGGCACTCCGTTTTCGCCGCCCCAACCTTGTTCTTTCGAGTTACCAAAAGGGTAGGTGGCGTAACGCAGTTTCCATAATTCTTTGAGAGTGAACTGCTCAATGCCGTTGGTCTCAAACATATCCACGCGGTCGGGATTGGCTTTCGATGCCTCGCCGCCGCCAAACTGTCGCAGAAAAGTCTCGTACTTGACAAACTGCACGGAGGGTTTGCCTTCATAAGGCTTGCAGTGGATTCCGTAGGTCACAACCTCAAGGCCAGCCGATGGCATCAGACTCACACAGAACGAATAGCGCGCCCGACGGAACGCATCGGGGTTATCGCTGCCTTTGGGGATAAGAATCTGCGCATTCGCCGAAAGGCCGATCATAACCATCAGTATAGCAACAAGTTTCTTCATTTTTAATCAATTAAAAACGACAATGCGGCAAGTGCAATCAAGATGCAGCCTGTGAGTGTCTTTTGGTGATGCTCGAAAATATGCCAGTTGAGTCGGCTCAAACCTTTGGTGCCGATGTAAACAAGAGTGAGCATAGTGCCCACAGTAGCAACAAGATAGATGGTCGACGTGACCAGAATTCCGCGCCAGCCGAACACGCCAGCAGGCAGAAAATAGACCTCGAGTTCGATGCAGGGCGAGAAGAACATCGCCACAACCATTGAGCCGATGACCGCGCGTTTGGTGCGGCCGTGGCTTGCTTCGTCGAGATGGTCGTGATGGTGATGGCCGCGACCGACGAAATCGGCAACAATGAAAACCACGCCCAAAACGGCCAGAATGGCGGGCGCTATCCAATGCGTCAGTTCGGCGTGGCTGCTCGAGAGTTGGAACCCCGCAAGGCCAATCAGAATGCCGATAATCACAGTGCTTGCAATGTGCGCGGCGCCAATCAGCGCGGTTGCGCGCAACGTTTCGTGCATTGTCCAACGCTCGCTCTTACCAACGGCCACAATGGGCAGCCAATGGTTTGGAATGGCGGCATGGACAAGGCTCAACAGCAAACTACCCGATATTATCTGCCACATTGATTATCAGAGTTTTAAAAGAAAAACAAAATCTTCGTCAGGTTCAAGTTCGATGGGTTGGCGGCCATTGATGAAGAGCCGCAAGTTATTCTTGCCCACATAGCGGATGTGCTCGCCCTCAACGTTGAGCATACAGCCTTCGCGCAAGCCCACAACAGTCGATTTCGGATTGGCAGCCAAATATTCCAGAATGCGCTCCTCGCGCGTCTCGCCTCCGTGGCCTTCAATCTGCTTGTCGGTATAATGCGGATTGATTTGGAACGGCACCAGACCGAAGGTGTCGAAGCCCAGCGGGTCAACCACGGGCATATCGTTGGTTGTCTGCATTGTGGGGCAGGCCACGTTGGCGCCCGCACTCCAGCCCACGTAAGGCGTTCCAGCCTTTACGCAACGGCGCACAGGCTCAATCAAGCCGTTCTGATGCAGGTGGCGCACCAGATTCCACGTGTTGCCGCCACCAACCACAATGGCGTCGGCAGTCTCGATGGCTTCCACCTGATTTTCAAACCGATGTATCGATTTAACACTCAGGCCAAAATCGCGGAAACGGCGGTTGACCTTGGCCTCAAAATCGTCGAAACTGAACGTTACGGCGGCGTACGGAATGAAAACGATGTTCTGCCGCCCGCTCAAAAAGCGTGCAATCTCGTCTTTCGAATACTCCAGAAACGGCTCACCCGCCATTGTTGAATTGCTTATCAGAAGAAGATGCATATCTTGATTTTTGATTTTTGAATTTTGATTTATGATTTATTGATTGAATGTTTGAATGCAGATTTAATTAATTGCCACTCGTTTTGCAATGTTTCCAACCTTAACAATATAAACGCCTGTGCCATTGACGCGGATTTCTGTAGAGACGTCACAATGTGGCGTCTCTACAATCAGACGTCCCATTGCATCATAAACCCGGATTTCATCCGTTGCATTCTCAACCACAATGTTTTTGCCGTAGGCATAGATGCTAACTGCATTGGCAGCGGATTCAGTGACGGGGGTAGCGTCTGCTTCTTGCCGACCACGTTCTACGGTGAAAGGGTTCTTGTGTCCCCATAAAACACGACATCCACTATAGTTCCAATCAGGATCCCAAACATCAGGTTCTTTTTCAAATTCACAATAGATAGTCGCTGTACATTCAAAAAACGCTTGGAAGCCAATGAATGTAACCGAATTGGGGATGGAGACTGATGTCAGGCCGCAACAATTAAAGAACGCAAAGATGCCGATGCTTGTAACCGAATTGCCTATGGTGACTGATGTCAGGTTGTTGCAACCATCGAACGCAAAGTCACCAATACTTGTAACCGAATTGGGAATAACTACTTCTTTTTCATCACCGACGTATGCCGTGAGTTTTGTTTTCGTGGCATCAGAAAATATGAATCCATCTTCATCAGGGATTGCATTAACATTTAGTGCTTCCCACGGACTACCTTCCGCACTGCCCGAATAAACTATGTTTTTTACGTTGCAAAAAGCACCTTTACCTATGCTCGTAACCGAATTGGGGATGGTAACTGATTTCAAGCCGCTGCAATAAGCAAACACACGTTCGCCGATGCTTATAACCGAATCGGGTATGATGACTGATGTCAGGCCTCTGCAACCTTCGAACGCAAAGTCACCAATGCTTGTAACCGAATTGCCTATGGTGACTGATGTCAGGCCTTCGCAATATAAGAACGCACTTTCGCCAATGCTTGATACCGCATATTTTACACCATCGAACTCTACTTCGGCAGGAATAACAATGTTGCCTTCGAGGTTATTGTCATAATATATTTTTCCAACTGAAACTTCGTGTTTTTCGGCATCGGTAATAGTGTACTTCAGGTTACCAATGGTAAAACCTTCGGCCCACGCCTGCCCAGCAAACGCAACAGCCGCAAAAAGTGTCATTAGTCTTTTCATAATAAATAATTGTTATTTTATTTCCAAAAATACAACTTTTAATTACTAACTCCTAACTATTTCACTATCTCCATTTTGATGGTCACAGCCTCAAGCGGCCAATCACCCTGACCAGTTTTTACGGCGGCAATCTTGTCGATAACTTCCAATCCATCAACCACTTCGCCAAACACAGTATGCTGCCCGTCAAGGTAGGCGCAACCGCCCACCGATTTGTACACGGCGCGGGCTTCGGGGCCGATTTTCACGTTGTAGTTGAACTCCGTGCCATTCAGTTCGCCCTCGGTGTAAGTAGTGCCCTGAACAATGAAAAACTCAAACGGCGACGAGCGTTTCTCGGGGTTGTTCTCATACTCGCGCACCATCGACAGGGCGCCGCGCTTGTGGATGTTGCCCTCGCGGAACTCCGCAGGCAGCGTGTATTTGCCGATTTTCTCCTTCACCGCGCGCCGCTCGTAGCCGTCGGTGTCGCCGCCCTGAATCATAAAATTGTTGATGACGCGGTAGAACTCCGTGCCGTCGTAGTAGTGCTCCTTCACAAGGTGGATGAAGTTGGCGCGGTGCAACGGCGTGTTCTCGTAGAGTTCCACCACCATTGTGCCCTTCGAAGTGATGATTTTCACGCGTTTCTCGGGATTCTCGCGGCCATATTTGGTGAGTTCGTCAACCACATTGTCCTCCGTCAAGCGGACTTTTTTGGGCTTGGCCGCCTTTTTGGTGCCTTTCGGCGATGCCGTCTTCGTTTTCGGTTTTTCGGTCTGCGCCGATGCCGTTTCCGCTTGCTGCTGTGGTTGGCCTTTCGGCGATGGCTGACTTCCGCAAGCGCACAACACTGCGGCCAACACCGTGCTAATCAGCACCTTGGCGATATTTTTCCTCGTCTTCATCGTTCAGTAGGCTTAAATAACTGTTGTAGCGGCTTTGCGCGATGCGACCTTCGGCAACAGCCTGTTTCACAGCGCATTTCGGCTCGTGAGTATGCGTGCAGTTGTAGAATTGGCAGTTGGCCGACTCGGCGAACATTTCGGGGAAATAGTGCGCCATTTCGTCCTTCATTTCGATGGTACCAAAGCCCTTAATTCCAGGTGAATCAATAATATAGCCGCCATTGAGCAGCGGGTGCATTTCGGGGTAGGTGGTGGTGTGCGTTCCGCTGTCGTGCGAGTCGGAAATGGCCGACGTGCGCAGTTCAAGGTTGGGATTCAAACGGTTGGCGATGGTCGATTTGCCAACACCCGAATGGCCCGCCAGCAGCGATAGTTTGCCGCGCGTGAGTTCCTCAATGCGGTCGATGCCGATGTTTTGCACCGTCGATGTCTTAACGCACTCATAACCAATCTTTTCGTAAACGGCAATCAGTTCTTCCATTTCGGTGGTCTGCTGCTCGTCGTATAAATCTATCTTATTGAAAACCAAAATCGAAGGAATGTTGTAAGCCTCCGCCGACGCCAGAAAGCGGTCGATGAACTGCGTGAACGTGCGCGGACTCACGAGCGTCACCACCAGAATGGCTTGGTCGATGTTGGCCGCCATAATCTGCGCCTCCTTCGACAGGTTTATCGACTTGCGGATGATATAGTTTCGGCGGTCGTCAATGCTGTGTATCAAACCCTTACCCGTTTCGGCGTCAACGTCAAACTCCACCACGTCGCCCACCGCCACAGGATTGGTTGTGCGCAGCCCCTTGGTGCGGAACTTCCCGCGTATGCGGCACTCCACCACGCTTCCGTCAGCCCTCCTGACCAGATACCAACTGCCTGTCGATTTTGTTACAACTCCTTTTTCCACAATTCAATAATCAGATGGGCAAATATAGGGTTAATTTTAACTGTGGCCGCCACATATTAGCACCGTCAGCACTCTTCACTGCTACGAACACATCGCCCTGATATTATTTCCATAGCACAAGGGCTGCAGCCTATTACTTATTTTCTGTCATCATTTCATATAAAGCGACCGGACCATCGTGCCACAGTTTAGTCTCTTCCCTCTCCAGTTTACGATAAACATCAGAATGATAGACTCGACGGATTGCTTCAACCACATCAATATCAAGGTCTTCCGACAACATATCGGCCAAACGGCTCACCTTCGATGGCAACAGTAAGTATAAATTATTTTGTGCAATATTTGTCATAAGCCGATTTGTTTTGCTTTGATAAATTCTATGGCTTTCAGCGAGTTGGCCGTGTGGAATAAATATTGGTCAACCAATTTGTAAGTTTTGAGTTCCGCAATCAGATTCTGCTTACTTAACAATCCACCTTCGTACAAGGCGAAAGCGGCATAAACACGGTCGTTTGCCACAGGGCCGTAAACCACATCATAATCGTGAGTAAAATGCCTGTCGGTACGGTTTTTCATTACAAAATCGAGCCATTCTTCAGTAGGTGAATCGAAAAATAAACACTTCAATTTCTTCAAGACATCACCATTCAAATTATACTCATTCACAAAACCGATGGTCGCATAACTTTCTCTCATTCTTCGTTTTACCCAATCTTCAGCCTGCTGTTGCGAAGTTGTTGCATAAAATCCGGCGCCATAATCCAAAGTTCGGTTTGGCTGTCTGATTTCAGGTTGTGAAATGCTCTCAAGGCTGCCGTGAAAAAGTATCATAACATTCTTATTTACGGTTATTTATGAATTCATCAATGTCTTCCAATATCCACTGATAACTTTGTGTATGAAGTGCTTCGTAGTTTTCCGCCAGATAGTCAAGAACTTTGTAGTTGTCCAACAATGTCAAAGCCGCTTCTCCCGACATTTTCTTCGCATTCTTGTATTGCTCCACACAAAACGACACAAAATATGATATGTTACCTCGCTCATCCGTCATTTTATCCAACTCATTATCAAACAACTGCTAAATATATACATCTTTTTTATGATAGCCTACCACAAACATACGGAAAAAAGGAAATTTCGCGACAGAGCACTTATCAGCGCTCCACACTTCTCTCTATATTTCTGATATTCACTACCCTAACCCCTTTGTAGTAGAAATTGATGATGTCGAGAAACGAATAGTTGCGGCGGGCCATCTCCATTGCGCCCTCCTGCGAAAGGCCGACGCCGTGGCCGTAGCCGTAGCCAGTGAAATCGAGCACCTTGCCGCCAGGGCGGGGACTGATTGAGAACCAGGCCGACTTGAACCCAAAATCGGCGCGAATCTTCTTCAGCGGAATGGTGTCCGTCATATAGCGGTAGCAGCGGTCGCGGCTAGTGGGCGAATAAACCAGATTCGCCGCCCGCGACTTGCCGTCGACAATCTTTATCCCGTTGTTTTGCAAATATTTAATCCATCGGTCAACCGAGACCGTGTCGCGCCAGATTGAGTTGTGCTGACGGATGCTGAACGTGTCGATGACCGATTTCAGGTAGGGCAGCGACGAGAGCCACACATCCTCCGAATTGGCCGTCTGACCGCCTGAATTTGAATGAAATACGGCGGTTATCGGGGTGTTGGTGGAATCAACAATAATAAGGTCGGTGGTGTGCGAAACGGCCTGACGAATAAGGCTGTTGCGGTGGCAGCGGTTCAGGTAAACTTGATGGTTCACATCGTCCATCAGACTGTATTTCTCAACACCTTCGCGCCAGATTTTCTCATAAAGATAAGTGCGACTGATGATGGCCTGCGTCTTGTAATATTCATAAGGCGCTTTCGGCCCCGCCTCGCTCTCCACAACGCCTGACAGATAATCATTTACATCGACGTAATTCTCAATTTTCAGATTTCCGCCATCGGTTGTAACCTTCAAATCGCCATCGTAGAAACGTGGCTTGAGCGCGGGCACGGCAGGCTCCACTTTGAAAATGCTTTTACGGGTGGAAGCCGTCAGATAAAGTTCGCTGAAGATGCCCAAATGCTCGTCTTGGTCCCAAACACTGATGCCTTTTCCGACAATGGTGAAGTAGATTATCGCATTCTTTTTCAGCCTCATAAGCATTCGGTTGTCGGCCACAAGACTGTATTTGCCCTCGTCGGTGGTGAAGACAAGCGTTTTGATTTTGCTTTGACTGAAGATGTTGACACGCACAGTTTCGGCTCGTGCGCCCAACGCCGCAAACGCTATCAAAACAACCAATACTATATGCTTAATTTTCACTGATTCTCAATAATTTGCGCCTAATACCATTCAAACGCCACAAGTGACAAATGTAGCGAAATTCGATAAAAGTCTTAATCTGTTTTTCGAATAACGGCTCTGCCTTACAAATTACTGATTGCAAGGTAATTACATTTGAACCTTGAACGGACAGCGGCTACCAATGCACTGATTATTCTTTTCTGAATGAATGCACACAACATCAGCCTTTTCCATAGCGACACCAAAATGTTCTTTCACAAAGTCAACCGCCGCCAAAATAGCCAAATAAGAGTCTCGTTTACAACAACGCGGACCACCAATTCGACCAATTTCGGCAAGTGCTTTCGAAGTCATCAGGTTCGATAATCCCCACGGCTCGCCTGCCAACGGGGTAGATTTTGTAATAATCGACACAAACATTCCGGCACTAATGCCCGCGCCGCAAGCACCCCAGAAACCGCAAGCGCCGCCCGGAACATTCCGTCCGCGGCCCTGCATCTCAACAAGCGCCGTTTCGAGATTCACATCGCCTCCCGCATTTTTATATGCCGCAAGCAGTGCCGAACCGACCATTGTGTGATGCTCCGGCCCGTGCAAATGGCAGAAAGGCTGCTCCATCAACATTCTGACAATCTCAATGGGATTTCGCGATTTTGTTTTCAGACGAAGAGTTA
>JAEEGG010001331.1_pt1 | contig 67521 bp, 53 predicted proteins | sample 9134161 | NCBI WGS metagenome assembly JAEEGG01 (sample SAMN16246543, study PRJNA631951) | gut metagenome | biome: gut microbiome; feature: rumen; material: CR-attached | host: Bos | place: Iran: Karaj | collected 2018-10
ATTGTAGCTTCCCTGTAAATTAACAGGGAAGTTACAATTTGTTTACATTTTATGTCAACGTCATAATTGACTTTCTTTTATGAGGAGTTATAATTATTATAAGAAAGTGATCAGGGGGAAATAAACATGGCATTCGGAGCTAAAAAGGATACCGCTTCCGCTGAAGTTAAGTCGATTGAAGCATCATTAAAACAGGTGGAAGATTCCGAGAAAAGAATGATTTATCAGCTCGGAGAGCTTTTCTATGAATCCAACAAAGACAACGAAAGTATTGATGAGATTTACAAAGAAAAAGTAGATACCATCAAGAAACTTGAATATAATGCTAAAGTCTGGAACAACCGCAAGTTAAAAACACAGGGATTGAGAATGTGTGACAACTGCGGAAACACATTACCGTACGACAGTTCATTCTGTAATAAGTGCGGATATAAATTACAGCCTGTTTCGGAGGAATTGGTAATCATCTAAGCAAGTCTAATCATTAATTACAGGAAGGGGATTTTCGATATGGCTGCTGCTAGTGAATATTACATTGCTCACAATACACGGACCGACGAGTATCTGGCAGAGAAGAAACTTTTGGGAAGATTCTACATGACACCGGATATCACAGCCGCGGTGAAGTGCAAAGATGAGATGGATTTAAGAAGAAAAATCGATAAGGCAAATGTGGATTACAAATCCATGCTTGTAATCGAAACAATCAAAGTTTACTAAAAAAAGTCTTTCAGGGATAGAAGGGCTTTTTTTATTTCATAAAAGTCTTTACTTTCGTGCTTTAAAGTGGCATAATAAAGACTGTCGCGAAAAAGAAAGTATTAAGGAGAATTTTTATGCCTATTACAGAATTACTGGACAGAAACAGCGAACAGTACGGTTCTGACGTATGTCTCGTTGAGATCAATCCTGAAATTAAAGAAGTAAGACGTGTGACATGGAAGGAATATGAACTGATTGAGCCTAATCCCGTTACACATTACAGAAGAGAAATTACCTGGAGTGTTTTCGAAGAGAAAGCAAACAGATTTGCAAATATGCTTATTTCCAGAGGTGTTAAGAAGAACGATAAGGTTGCGATTCTTTTGATGAACTGCCTTGAGTGGCTTCCCATTTACTTTGGTATTTTAAAAACAGGTGCTATCGCTGTACCTCTTAACTTCAGATACGCTCCCGATGAAATTGAATACTGTCTTAATCTTGCAGAGGTTGATATTCTTGTATTCGGTCCCGAATTTATCGGTCGTGTGGAAGAAATCGCAGAATCAATTTCAAAGAACAGACTTTTATTCTATGTAGGCGATAACTGCCCGAGTTTTGCAGAGGATTACACATCACTCGTTGCAAACTGCTCCAGCCAGAGACCTGATATCAAGCTTACGGATGATGACTATGCTGCCATTTATTTCTCATCAGGCACCACAGGCTTCCCCAAAGCTATTCTTCATAAACATCGTTCACTCATGCATTCATGTGCGGTAGAGCAGAACCATCACGGTCAGACAAGAGACGATATATTCCTTTGTATCCCTCCTCTTTACCATACGGGTGCGAAGATGCACTGGTTCGGCTCACTTTTATCCGGATCAAAGGCAGTGCTCCTAAAAGGTACAAAGCCCAAAACAATTTTAGAGGCTGTAAGCAATGAGAAATGTACCATTGTATGGCTCCTTGTTCCCTGGGCTCAGGATATTCTTGATGCAATCGATTCGGGCGAAGTAAAGCTTGAAGATTACGATCTTTCAAACTGGAGACTGATGCACATCGGTGCACAGCCTGTTCCGCCTTCACTTATTGCAAGATGGAAGAAGATTTTCCCGAACCATCAGTACGATACCAACTACGGTCTTTCCGAATCAATCGGACCGGGCTGCGTACATCTTGGTGTTGAAAACATCAACAAAGTCGGCGCTATCGGTAAGGCAGGCTACGGCTGGGAAGTTAAGATTGTAGACGAAAACAGAAACACTGTTAAAAGAGGCGATGTCGGAGAACTCGCTGTTAAGGGACCCGGCGTTATGGAATGCTACTACAACGATCCGAAGTCAACTGCAGAAGTACTTGCAGACGGCTGGCTCTTTACGGGTGATATGGCTATGGAAGACGAGGACGGCTTCATCTTCTTAGTAGACAGAAAGAAAGACGTCGTTATCTCCGGCGGTGAAAATATTTATCCCGTACAGATCGAAGATTTCTTAAGACAGCATAACGCTATTAAGGACGTAGCTGTGATCGGTATTCCTGATAAGAGACTCGGTGAAGTTACCGCAGCTATCATTGAAATCAAGAACGGATTTACTCTTACGGAAGAAGAAGTGGAAGAGTTCTGCCACAAGCTTCCGAGATACAAGAGACCTAAAAAGATTATCTTTGCCGATATTCCGAGAAACCCGACCGGTAAGATTGAAAAGCCCAAGCTTCGTGCAATCTACTGCGTAGAGAATCTTGTAGCGGCTCAGAACGAAATCAAACAGTAATAATAAAAGCCTTCGGAAATCCGAAGGCTTTTTTGTTCTTAAAATTAAATCGCGATTTTATTCTTTGTAGTTAATAATCGCATCGATGATCTCGGGAATCTTTGCATCCATTTCTTCATCGGAGAGCTGGCAGGTACCTACGGCCTTGTGTCCGCCGCCACCGTACTTAAGCATCAGTGAACCTACGTCAACTTTGGATGTTCTGTTTAAAATGCTGTAGCCGACTGCGCATGAACAGCCTTTTCCGCCTTTGCCGTTTACAATCCACATGGAAATGTTCTGCTCAGGATACATTGAATAAATCATAAAACGGTTGCCCGAATAGATGGGATCCACATTTCTCATATCGGAGATGATTAAATCACCTTCGACTCTGGTATGCTCAAGTACCATTTTCTTAAAGAGTGCTTCCTGTTCGAAGTAAACATCGATACGCTCTTTTACATCTGGCAGTGCAAGAATCTCTTCGGTATTCATCGTACGACATGCTTCCATCAGATTTTCCATCAGCTGATAATTGGAAATCGTAAAATCTCTCCATCTGCCAAGGCCGGTTCGGGGATCCATCAAAAATCCGATTAATATCCAGCCCTTGGGATTCTGAATATCGTCAATCGTAAGATTGGCCGAGTCAACTTTGTCTACGGCATCAAGCATTTCGTCAAAATGAGCGAATCTTTCGTGACCGCCGTAGTAATCATAAATAATTCTGGCGCAGGAAGGAGTCACACGGCTCTCGCCTTTGTATTTGCCTTCGAGCTGATTTCTTTCAAACTCACTTGAATGATGATCGAACCACAAACCGCACCCTTCAACGAAAGGAACATTTGCGAGAACATCATTTTCGTTTACTTCAACAAGCCCGTCCTGAAGATCCTTCGGATGAGCAAACTTCCAACTGTCTATGATGCCTGCTTCTTTTAGGAGCGCGCCGCATGCAAGACCGTCAAAATCCGAACGTGTAATAAGTCTCATATCTTCCCCTTTTTACATTTAAATCTATGGTTTCCCACACAAGAAAATTATAATTAAAAAAAAGCGTTTTTTCAACAACCTGATAAATATACTTGCAAAGAAACGAAAATGTAGTATAATACAGATAATTAATTCATACATCTTGAATAGGTTGCACAAAGATTGCATCATTTTCATTAATTCTATTGAAGTTATTCATAAAATATTCCCGGTTTATTTAAACAAAGAATATTATTTTTGCAGGAGGGTTATTAATGCGAGAAAAATATAATACTTTAAAGATTACAGATTTAAGAAGTATTGTTAAAGGAATGGGTATTAAAGGTACCAGTGCCATGAACAAGGAAGAACTGGTGGATATTCTTGTTGAAAAAGAAAAAGAGTATAACGGCGTCACCATAAAAGAAAAAGAAGAGAAAAAACCCGCACCGGTTAAGGAAGTTTCGGAACCTGCACCTCAGGAAACCGAAGAGAAAGAATATTACGATAACAACCTCGTAGTATTCGGAGCTCCCGGATTTGAGCAGGAATACGATCCGAGACTTGACAGCAACAATACTGTTACGGGTATCGTTGAAGTAATGCAGGACGGCTTCGGATTTATCAGAAGCGACAATTACATGTCTGGTGATTCCGATGTTTATATCCAGCACGGCATCATTAAGAAATTCGGTTTAAGAACCGGAGATATCGTTACAGGAAATACCAAGATTAAAAGTGATAAAGAAAAATTCTCGGCTCTTTTATACGTAACCAGAATTAACGGCGGTAAACCCGAGTCAATTGCGAACAGATATAAATTCGAAGACATGACTCCGATCTTCCCCAATGAAAAGATAAGACTTGATATTCCCGGTGCGCCGGTATCGATGAGAATAGTTGATCTTGTTTCACCTGTCGGCAAGGGACAGAGAGGTATGATTGTATCCCAGCCCAAAGCAGGTAAGACAACGCTTCTTAAGGATATTGCAAAGAGTGTGCTTTACAACAACAGAAAAATGCACATGATCATCCTTCTTATCGATGAAAGACCTGAGGAAGTTACAGATATTAAAGAAGCCATCAAAGGCGAAAACGTAGAAGTTATTTATTCAACATTTGACGAAACACCCGAACATCATAAAAAAGTTGCGGAAATGGTAATCGAACGTGCAAGAAGACTGGTAGAGTCCAAGCAGGACGTAATCATTTTACTTGATTCAATCACAAGACTTACCAGAGCATACAACCAGGTTATTCCTCCTTCGGGAAGAACATTATCCGGCGGTCTTGATCCCGCAGCGCTTCATATGCCCAAGAAATTCTTCGGTGCAGCAAGAAACATGAGAGAAGGCGGAAGCCTTACAATTCTTGCAACTGCACTTGTTGATACGGGTTCCAAGATGGATGATGTTGTATACGAGGAATTTAAGGGAACAGGTAACATGGAACTTGTTCTCGACAGAAAACTTTCCGAAAAGAGAGTATTCCCCGCTATCGATATTCCGAAGTCCGGTACCAGAAACGAACATCTTTTATTAACAGCGGAAGAACTTACGGCAATCAGTGCCATGAGAAGAGGCTTTAACGGACTTAAACCCGAAGAGGCTGTTGACAAGGTAATCGATTTGTTCTCGAAAACCAAGAATAATGATGAGTTTGTAGCGATGATGAACAAAGCAAAGTGGTTTTAAAAAATCTCTTGCATAAAGAAAATCACCGTGATATAATTATCAAGCATTTTGTGAAATTTATGGAATTCAATATAGAGAGGTGAGTTGAAATGAGAGAAGGAATTCATCCTGAGTACTATCAGGCGACAGTGACCTGTAACTGCGGAAACACATTTGTAACAGGTTCCACAAAGAAAGATATTCACGTAGAAGTTTGTTCGAAGTGCCACTCTTTCTACACAGGACAGCAGAAAGCCACACAGGCTCGTGGCCGTATCGATAAGTTTAATAAGAAGTACGGTGTGGAAAGCAAATAGTTGTGTTAAAGAGGTTGAGGTATATGATATCTCAACCTATTTTATTATTATGCAGTATTTAATACGACTAATTGCGGAGATACCATGGGCAAGAAAAAAAGAAGGAGAAAAAAGCATAGCAGCGGTCTGACCGAAAAGCCTTTGTTCGAAGGCGTTCTGACAAAGAATCAGAACAAATACGCAATCGAATTCAGAAAAGGCGACGGCGAGCTTCAGACAGTTGTAAAGGACGCACAGGCTAACCCTGACAGACTGATTTACAAGATTCCGTTTGTCAGAGGTATTTTTGTGTTGGTAAATAATCTTATATTTGCTCTTGAATCCCTGGAATTTACCGCAGATGCATTCGGAAACGATACAACAAAAGAGACCTTTATTGACAGGATTTTAAGAAGAATCTTCGGCAAGCATATCAATATGATTGTTACGATGGGTACCGCATGTATATCATTCGTTATCTGTTTCTTTTTTGTAACGTTCTTTCCGTATTTGCTTTCACAGTATCTTGAAAGATATATCATCAATAAATCGGTTCTGCATATTATTGAATTTGCGGCATCGATATTAATCATGGTACTTTATCTTACGACATTCCTTTTATTTAAAGATGTAAGAAGAATGATGAAGTATCACGGAGCGGCACATAAGTGCATCAACTGTATTGAGAGAGGCAGAAAGCTTACTTATAAAAATGTAGCTTCATCATCCAGATTTTTCCCGAGATGTACAACCAACTACATTGCTTTCTGTGTTTTTATTTCGATAATTCTTTTCATATTTGTAAGAATAGATTCGGTTCCTTTAAGACTTCTTTTCAGACTTATATACATTCCGCTTGCTACGGGACTCTTTTATGAACTTTATGTTCTGATTTCAAGTCTTCCGGACTGTGTATTTTTGAAAATACTCACTGCACCGAGCATGTTCTTTCAGATTTTTTCGACACTTCGTCCCGATGATGAAATGATTGCAACCGCAATGGCTTCTTTAGATGCTGCCATTGACTGGAGAGAGTTCCTGGTAATAAATTTCCCGGATAAGTTTTCGTCTTCGGATTTCGGCCTTGATAAAAAAGATCCGAAGGAAGCTGTGGATGCGCTCCTTGCGGAGCAGCAGCTTGAGAAGGAAATTGAAGAAGAATACGCAAGAGTCGATGAAGAACTACTTCAGAACGAATACGGTGAAGAAACCGACAATAATTATATTGATGAAAACGGTGAATATATTACCGTTAACGGTGACGAAGAATACGAAGAATATTATGTCAACCAGGACGGCGAATATGTATACGTTGAACAGGGCGAAGAAGAGTATTACGTTGATGAAGACGGTCAGTATTATGTAAACTATCCCGGAGAGGAAGAGCTTACCGAATACGTTGAAGAAACCGTTGAATACGAAGAAGAGCCCTCTGAAGAAATCATAGAAGAAGAGCCCGAAGAGGAAATGCTTAAAGAAGGCGAAGAGTATTCCGAAGAAGAAATATATGATAATATTGAAGAGGAAAATGTTCCTGAATTTGTAATAAAGGCGAATGATATGGAAAAGACGCAACCTGTAAGTATTGATTTTATGGATGATTACGGATTCGATCCCGAGGACGAAGAAGTAGACGAGAATACAATGCAGTTCGAACCCGTAGATGAAAGTGTTCTGGCTGAAAAAGAAGAAGAGTACGAAGAAGGAAATGTACCTTTATTCAGCAGGGAAATCGAAAGTATTCCCATGCCTGACAGTCTTGACAACATTAAAGAAGTTCTGCCTCAGGGCGGGGTTAAGGCCAGAGTATATATCAATACCGAGGAAGAAGAAAAGAACGAATTTGACGACGAAGACGAGAATATCGATTTTGACAATATCATCGATGAGAACGGTCATCTTACCTTAAAGGATACAGATGCATTCAACCGTATGCTCGACGATGAATACGATGAGATATTTAAACGACTGGGGCTTGATTCGGATGACTTATAGAGAAGCTTACGATGAAGGAAGAAAACGCATTGTATCCGACGAAGCGGATATTGAGTGCGCCATTCTTTTGGAATTCGTAATGGGAACCGCGAGAAACGATTTGTTTGCACATCCCGAGAGAGAACTTTCAAAAGAAGAGGAAGATAAATTCTTTTCTCTTATTGAAAGAAGAAGTTCGGGAGAACCCGTGCAGTATATAACCGGAAGGACATTCTTTTACGGTCTTGAATTTTTCTGCGATCCCTCGGTACTAATACCGCGCTTTGATACTGAAGTGCTGGTTGAAGAAATCATAAAAGAAGCACCCAAAGGTGCAAAGCTTTTAGACCTCTGCACCGGCAGCGGATGCATAGCATTATCCGTAAAACATGAAAGAAATGATTTAAGCGTATTTGCAAGCGATATAAGCAAAGAAGCACTTGCAACCGCTAAAAATAATAAAGATAATCTTTCACTTGATGTAACATTTATCGAAAGCGATATGTTTGAAAACATCAGTGACAGATTTGACATGATAGTTTCCAATCCTCCCTATATTCCGAGAGAAGTGGTTGAAGGACTGGATGAAAAGGTAAAAGAGTATGAACCCTATAACGCATTATGCGGAGGAGAGGACGGACTTGATTTTTACAGGATTATAGCCGAAAAGGCTAAAGGATATTTAAATAAAAACGCATCACTGATGATGGAAATAGGTTTTGATCAGGGTGAAAGCGTAAGTTCTCTTTTAGGAGAAAACGGATACGAAGATATTAAAGTTATTAAGGATTTAAACGGTCTTGACAGAGTGGTTTGGGCCGTACTGAAAGGATAAAGAAATGTTTGACAGACTTGAGGATCTGCTTATCAGGTTTGAGGAACTGATGGGAGAATTACAGTCTCCCGGTGTTACGGACAATCAGGCTCGTTTCAGAGCACTTATGAAGGAACAGAGTGACCTCACACCGATTGTTGAAGCATACAAAGAATATAAAAAAGCAAATGAAACCATAAAAGATTCCCTTGAACTGCTCGAAGCAGAAAACGACGAGGAAATGAGGGAAATGCTTAAGGAAGAATTAAACGAAGCTAAAGCAAGCGTTGAAGAACTTGAGCAGAAATTAAAGATTCTTCTTTTGCCGAAGGACCCTAATGATGACAAGAACGTTATCGTTGAAATCAGAGCGGGTGCAGGCGGAGACGAAGCAGCACTTTTTGCAGCCGAGATGTACAGACTGTATGTTCATTATGCCGAGAGCCAGGGATGGAGAGTTGAAACCGTCAACGTGGATGAAATCGGTATCGGCGGTATGAAGGAAGTTGAATTTATGATCACCGGTAACGGTGCATATTCGAAGCTTAAATACGAATCGGGCGTACACAGAGTACAGAGAGTCCCAGAGACAGAGTCCGGCGGAAGAATTCATACATCTACTGTTACAGTAGCTGTAATGCCTGAAGTTGAGGAAGTTGAAGTTGAGATTAACGAAGCAGATATAAGAATCGACGTTATGCGTGCGTCGGGCTGCGGCGGACAGTGTGTCAATACAACTGACTCTGCGGTAAGACTTACTCACTATCCGACAGGTATTGTTATTTATTCACAGACTGAGAAGTCTCAGATTCAGAATAAGGCAAAGGCTTTTGCTTTGCTTAGAGCAAAACTTTATGACCTTGAACAGCAGAAAGCACATGATGCAGAAGCTGAACTTAGAAAGAGCCAGATTGGTACGGGCGACAGATCTGAAAAGATTCGTACCTACAACTTCCCTCAGGGAAGAGTGACAGATCACAGAATCAATCTGACACTTTACAAACTCGACAAGATTATGAACGGGGATATAGGGGAAATACTTGATGCCTGCATCGCTGCTGACCAGGCTGCAAAGCTGGTTAAATTAAACGAACAGGAAGGCTGATTGTTAAGCTGAATTCTATTCGGAGGGGTTATCAATGATTAGTGAATCAATGGATTTAATGAACAGAATACCCGGTGCGTTTTTCGTCTTTGACAGAAAGACGTATAAGTTTGTATTCGTTTCGGACGGTCTTTTAAATCTTTTCGGTCTTTCCGAAAAAGCATTTCTTGAAAGATACTTTAATTCTTTCGAAATGTTTATTTACAAGGAAGACAGAAAATACGTAAAAGAATTAATAGAAGGCCAGTTTGGTCTCGATGATTTCTGTGATGCTAACTTCAGAGTAAAGAGCATTATGGAAGAGAACGAAAGATTTATGGCATTCCAGGGAAGACTTGTCGTAGAAAACGACGGCTCGGAAAATGTATACGGAGTGCTTTTCGATATGACCGAAATGGTTGTTTCCCAGCAGGAAATCAACCGTATGAATCAGGAGCTTTACAATAAGACCATAGATTTAAAGGCAAAGCCTGCGGACACTTCCAAGGCTTTGGCAAGAGATGCGGTTTCAGGTCTTTTAACAAAAGATGCCGTAACCGAAACCATCACCGATTTTGTGAGCGGCTGTGCAGAGAACGAACTCCATGCATTTGTTATGATTGACTGCGATGATTTTACGAAGTTTTCCCTCGATCACGGCGATGCTGTGGATGATTTCATCAAGTACTTCGGCTCTGTTCTTAAAAGAGCTTATCGTGACAGTGATATCAAGGGAAGAATCGGCGGAGACGAATTTATCGTTCTTATGAAGAATACTACAAAGGACGCAACAGAGATGCGTTCAATGCAGTTAAACGAAACCGTCAGAAAACCTTACATAAAAGGCGGCGAGGAAATAAAGATTTCGTGTTCCATCGGCGTTTCTTACTATCCTGAGGACGGAAAAGATTTCGAAACGCTTTACAAAAAGGCTGAAGAAGCGCTCGAAAAAGCAAAGTCCCTCGGTAAGGACAGATTTGTTGAATACGGAAATTAAAGTGTGAAACAAAAGAATTAAATATGCGAAAAAGACATACCGAACGGTGAGAGCTTATCTCTTCGTTCGGTTTTTGATTTCTTACGAAACTCAGTGGGTGTACAGCCAACGTATTCCCTGAAGAGTTTGTTGAAATAACTTGCAGAATTAAAACCGACGATACCTGCGAGATAGGAAATGGATTCGTCGTTTCTCTGGCTTTTGATCATAATGTCACAGGCCTGAAGAATTCTGAATCTGGTCAGATATTCAAAAGGCGTAAGACCGATGGTACGCTTAAAAAGTCTGCAGCATTCACTCTTTGAAATATGAATACTGTCCGCAATATCTTCTAAAGCAATATTGTCTGAATAGTTTTTCTGTATGAACATAATCGCATCTTTCATGCGCTCTTCATCAAGACTTGTTTTGGAAATGTTTTCGACATTCTTTCTGGTTAATTCTTTATGAGGCATATCTTTTACGAGCAGAAACCAGAACTGGTAGAGTGCGGACTTGGTTAAAAGTTCGTAACCATACTCCCTGCTTAGGTTGTAATCGATGATATCTTCAATGTACGAAAACAAAGCCTTGCCGACTCTGTCGGAAGGATTGATGAATTTGGCCTTGGCGGGCATCTTCGAAAAAGGAGTTAAGTAAGATGTGCTCATTGATGATCCGTTATCCGAGAAAAGAATGCTTTGTGAAAAAATAATTGAAATGATTGTACATTCACCGTTCTCGGATTTGATCGAATGGAAGACGTCACTCTTAATGATGATGGCGTTTCCTGCGGGAACTTTTATGATGTCATCACCGATTGTGTATACGGCATTTCCTTCCCTTACGACATCGATTTCGATTTCCTCGTGCCAGTGCCATGGAACGTTATTTAAAAAGTATTCGTCAGGCTTGACAAAATAAACCGCGAGAGGATAGTCGCTGTTTACGTGCTCGTATATTTCTTTGTAATTGTCATAAGCCTGAAGCTTTGATGTTTCGTCCATGCTGTAATAATACCACAAAATAAGCAATAATGCTTGACTTTTATATTTTTTGTGTTAACATAAATGTTGCATAAGGAAAATTACTGAAGTGGGTCGTCAAACACCCACTTTTATTTATGCCAAACACAGAAGAGGATTTAATATGGCAAAACACGAAGATTACGAAAACAAAACGAAGGAACTTATTGCAGATATCCTAAAAGATGCAGGTGTTGAGCTTTACGATGTGGATTTTGAAAAAGAAGGCAACGACTGGTACTTAAGAGTTTACATCGACAAAGAAGGCGGTGTAACAATCGACGACTGCGAAAAAGTTTCAAGAGCGTTCAACGAGATACTTGATAAAGAAGATTACATTGAAGAAACTTACATCTTTGAAGTATCTTCACCCGGACTTGGAAGAAAGCTTAAAAAAGACATTCACTTCGAAAAGGCATTAGGCGAATCGGTGGATATTAAAACTTTCAAGCCGATAGATAAGCAGAAAGAATTCACAGGAATTTTAAAAGCATTTGATCAGAATACGGTAACGATAACCGTTGAAGATAAAGAAATAAGTTTTAACAGAAAAGATATTGCGATAATAAAATTGTCACTTGATTTTTAGATAGGAGGAATAATCTAATGGCAAAGGAAAATAAGGTTAAGGACAGCGAAGAACTCTTAAGAGCAATCAGCGAACTTGAAAAAGAAAAAGAAATCAGCAAGGAAACGTTGTTTGAGGCAATAGAGAACTCTCTTAAGAAAGCAGCCAAGGAACATTTCGGCAACGATGAAAACTGCGTGGTTGAAATAGACAGAGAGACCGGCGAATATCATCTTTATCAGGAAAAGACCGTTGTGGAAAATCCCGAGGATGTAACGGATCCCGTAACGGAAGTTTCGCTTGAAGATGCCAAGAAGGTTGCTAAGAAAGCAGCTGTAGGCGATGTTGTAAGATTCGAACTTCAGTCAAAGGAATTCGGACGTATCGCAACACAGCATGCAAAGAGCGTAATCCTTCAGAAGATTCGTGAAGAAGAAAGAAACGTTGTTTTTGACCAGTATTATTCCAAGCAGAACAATATAGTAGTCGGTGTAGTTCAGAGATACATCGGCAAGAGCATTTCGATTAACCTTGGCAAGGCTGATGCCATCTTAAACGAAAATGAGCAGGTTAAGGGTGAGCATTTCCATCCTACAGACAGAATCAAAGTTTATATTACAGAAGTTAAAAATACACCCAAGGGACCCAAGATTCTTGTTTCCCGTACACATCCCGGATTTGTAAAAAGACTCTTCGAATCAGAAGTAACTGAAATCAAAGACGGTATTGTGGAAATCAAGGGTATCGCAAGAGAACCGGGCAGCCGTACAAAGATGTCCGTATGGTCTAAGGATGAAAACATCGATCCCGTAGGCGCATGCGTTGGTTTAAACGGTACAAGAGTAAATGCTATCGTTGACGAACTCGGTGGCGAAAAGATTGATATCATCAACTGGAGTCCCGATGCAAACGAACTTATCCAGAATGCACTTTCTCCCGCACAGGTTATCGCTGTTGCGGTTAACGAGGAAGATCCCAAGAGCAAGGAAGCAATGGTAATCGTTCCCGATACACAGCTTTCACTTGCAATCGGTAAGGAAGGTCAGAACGCACGTCTTGCCGCAAAGCTTACAGGATTTAAGATTGATATCAAGTCCGAGTCACAGGCAAGAGAAGCATTCGGTTTCTCTACTGATGCTGAAGAGTTTGAGTATGACGAGGAATACGAGAACGAAGGATACGCACCTGAGTATACAGACGAAGAGTACTATGATGCTGAAGGTGTAGCTGAGGATATCGAAAATAATGATGCAGAATAAAAGAGTTCCTAAAAGAACATGTGTGGCCTGCAGGGAAAGCGGTGACAAAAGAGAACTTTTACGAATTGTCAGAACTCCCGAAGGTGAAGTGAAAATCGACCCGACAGGTAAGTTAAACGGCCGAGGCGCATATGTTTGCAAAAACAGGGAATGTTTTGAAAAATTACAGAAAACCCATGCACTCGATAAGGCATTTAAAATGTCCGTAGGAAATGAGTTTTTTGAAGAAGCTTTTAAGGAGTTGTTCGGTGAACAATGATAAAGTGCTCTCTTTACTGGGTCTGGCTAAAAAAGCGGGCAAGTTAAAGGGCGGCGAATACTGCGTGGAAACAGAATTAAAAAAAGGCAGAGCGAAGCTTGTTATCGTAGCTAATGACGCATCGGATAATACAAAGAAAAGTTATACCGATATGTGTTCGCATAAGAAGGTTCCGATTATCTTTTATGGTGAGAAAGATACACTCGGAAAATGCATAGGCTGCGAGGAAAGAGCGGCAGTTGTATTACTGGATGAAGGCTTTGCAAACGCAGTGAATAAAGAAATCTCGACTAGAGAAAAGAAGAATTAGTTTCAATCGGATTCGGAGGTGGTTGAATGAAGATAAGTGAATTAAGCAAAGAATTGGGAGCGACCAGCAAGGATATTATTGCGCTTGCAAATGATTTAGGAATTGAATGCAAAGCCGCTACCAAGAATTTGTCTGACGAAGAGATGCAGACCGTAAAGAATGCATTTCTTAAAAAGTCCGGTTCAAAAGAAGAAAAATCGGCAAAGGCTGAAAAGAAAGAGAGCGCAAAGCCCGCTAAAGCTGAACCCGTAAAAGAAGAAGCAAAAGTTGAAGCCAAGCCCGCTCCCAAGGCAGAGAAGAAGGCAGAGCCTGTAAGCGCGCCCGCACCCACTCAGAAGCCTGAAGCAAAGAAGCCAAAATTTAACTTTAAGATTAACCCTCAGTTTATGAGCAATCCTCAGGCACAGGGCCAGAAGAGACCTAACCAGAATCAGGGTCAGCCTCAGAGAGCTCCTCAGAGACCTGTAAATAACGGACCTACCAGGCTCATTAAACCCAGCACACCTCCTTCGGGTACACCGAGCGTTAATATAGTTCCGAATCACCCCGCTAATAAGCCCTCCAAACCGAGCGAGACAGTTAAGGAAACTAAAGTTACAGAGACAGTTGTTGAAAATACAGTTAAGACAGAAGCAGCACCCGTAAAGCCTGCACCTGTTAATAAACAGCCTGCAGAGGCTAAGAGACCTCAGGAGGCACCTTCCGCTGATAACAGAAATCAGAGAAATCAGCAGAGAGAAGTAAGAAAGGATGACGGTTTTAAGAGACCTGAAAAGCCCGCTTTCAACAAGCCCGCCGGAAAGGATAATGCACCTGCACCCAGATTCCAGAAGAATCCCAAGTTTGATCAGAGCGCAGCTCCTGCACCCGCAAACGACGGAAAGAGAAAAGACGATAAGAGAAGAAGTTCTCAGGAAAAAGACAAAAAGAAAAACAATTACGATGACAGATATGAAGACGGAATGGGCCAGAAGGGCAAGACCTTAAAGCCCGGCGCTTTCATCAAGCCTGAAAAGAAGGTAGAGAAAGTAGAAGACGATATCAAAGTACTTGTACTTCCCGAAGTTCTTACCATCAGAGATTTAGCTGACAAGATGAAACTTCAGCCTTCGACAATCGTAAAGAAACTTTTCCTTGCAGGTGAAATCGTAACTGTTAATACAGAGATTTCATTTGAAAAGGCAGAAGAAATCGCTATGGAATACGATATCCTCTGCGAAAAGGAAGAAAAGGTAGACGTTATCGAAGAGCTTCTTAAGGAAGAAGACGAGAACGAAGACAAGCTCGTTGAGAGACCTCCCGTTATCTGCGTAATGGGTCACGTCGATCATGGTAAAACTTCACTTCTTGACGCTATCAGAAACACACATGTTATCGACAAGGAAGCAGGCGGTATCACACAGCATATCGGTGCTTACCAGGTTAAGATAAACGATAAGAACATTACATTCCTCGATACACCCGGCCATGAAGCATTTACGGCCATGCGTATGAGAGGTGCTACAAGTACAGATATCGCAGTACTCGTAGTTGCAGCCGACGACGGTGTAATGCCTCAGACAGTTGAAGCTATCAGCCACGCAAAGGCAGCAGGAGTTCCCATTATTGTTGCTGTAAACAAGGTTGATAAGATTGGTTATGATTTTGATGATACAACAAAGGATATGACATCATATCCTCAGATTTCACAGCTTATGACCGAACTTGCCACAGACCATCAGCTCAATCCCGAAGCATGGGGCGGCGATACAATCTTTGTTCCCGTTTCGGCTAAGAAGGGCCTGGGAATTGACAACTTACTTGAGAACATTCTTATTTCTGCAGAAATTCTCGAGCTTAAGTCCAATCCCAACAGAAAGGCCAGAGGTCTTGTTATCGAAGCCAAGCTTGAAAAAGGCAGAGGACCTGTTGCTACAGTTCTTGTACAGAAGGGTACTCTTAAAGTCGGCGATTTCATTTCCGCAGGCGAGGCTCACGGTAAGGTAAGAGCAATGATTAACGACAAGAAGGAAAATGTTAAGGTTGCAACACCTTCAACACCTGTAGAAATCCTCGGTCTTAATCAGGCACCCAGCGCAGGTGATGCATTTATCGCTCATGAGAACGACAAGGATGCAAAGCACTTTGCTGATACTTATATTGCAGAACACAAGAAACAGAAGATTGAAGATACAAAGAGCCATATGACTCTTGATGATGTATTTACCAAGATTAAAGAGGATAACTTAAAGAACCTCAACATTATAGTTAAGGCCGACGTTCAGGGTTCGGTTGAAGCGGTTAAGCAGTCACTTGAAAAGATTTCAAATGACGAAGTTGTTGTTAAGGTTATCCACGGCGGCGTAGGTGCAATCAACGAATCCGATGTTACACTTGCATCGGCTTCCGAAGCAATTATCATCGGCTTTAACGTACGTATCGACAATCAGGCTAAGGATACGGCTGACAGAGAAGGCGTTGACGTTCGTCTCTACAGCGTAATCTACAATGCTATCGAAGATGTAGAAGCAGCCATGAAGGGACTCTTAGAGCCTATCTTCGAAGAGAAGGTAATCGGTCACTGCGAAGTAAGACAGATCTTCAAGGCAAACGCTATCGGAAACATCGCAGGTTCATATGTGCTTGACGGTATTGTAAAGCGTGGATGTCTTGTCAGAATCTCCAGAGAAGGCGAGCAGATCTTCGAAGGCAAACTTGCATCACTTAAGAGATTCAAGGACGATGTTAAGGAAGTTAAGACCGGATTTGAATGCGGTCTTGTATTCGAAGGCTTTAACGGAATTAAAGAATTTGATATCGTAGAAGCATACGAAATGGTAGAGGTACCGAGATGAGAAAAGGAAGTATAAAAAACGTAAGGATTAATTCCGAAGTTTTAAAAGAACTTTCGCAGATTATCGCTTACGAAGTAAAGGATCCGAGAATCAATCCTTTCACTTCCGTTATGGATGTTTATGTTGCTCCGGATTTAAAGACATGCAAAGTCTATATTTCCGTTATGGGCAACGATGAAGACAAAGAAAACACAATGGCGGGACTTAACAGTGCAAAGGGAATGATCAGGTCTCTTCTTGCTAAAAGAATGAATATGCGCAATACTCCCGAACTTACTTTTATCCTTGATGAATCCATCGAAAAGGGCATCGAAATGATGAAGTTTATCGACGAAGTAAATGCACCTCTTCATGAAAAAGAAAGACTTGAAGAATCCGAAAACGGTGAAGATACCGAAGATATCGAAGAAACCGAATAATAAAATATTTTAAACCAAAAGAGAGTTATGGACATTATTAAAGAATTATCCAACAGTAAAAAGATTGCCATATCGGGGCATATAAGTCCCGATGGGGATTCTATTGGGTCTTGCATTGCCATGACTCTCTATTTGCGTAAAAGATTTCCCGACAAAGACATACGTCTTTTCCTGGAGGAAATCCCCGACTGTTTTAAGGGAATAGAGGGTTCGGAAATCATTGATTCGACTTTTGAAGGCATGGAGCCAGACACCTACATTCTTATCGACACAGAGCCCGAAAGAATGGGCCCCGGCGAAAAGCTTTTCAAGAAAGCCGAACTGACAATTAATATTGATCATCATTTAAGCAATGCTGCAGGAAGGGGAGACATTAACTTTATTGATGTCAACGCTTCGAGTGCGGCAGAACTTGTTTACAGACTGATTGATATTTCTTATCTTGATAAAACAATCGCCACATGGATTTACTTGGGCATTGTTCACGATACCGGAGTTTTCAAATTCCCCGCAACTTCTCCCGAGACAATGAGAATTGCTGCGAGACTCATGGAAGAAAACATCAACTGCCAGTATCTTGTGGATACTACCTTTTATGAGAAGACTTATGCACAGAACCTTGCATGTGCAAGAATAGTGCTTAATTCAAAGGTTTATTTAGGCGGTAAAGTTATAGTCGGCAGTATTTCAAGAAAAGAAATGACCGAGCACAATATCGTTAAAAACGATTTTGAGGGCGTTATCAATCAGCTAAGAATCACAACAGGTACGGAAGTTGCCATTTTCATGTATCCGATGAATGATTCCACGATTAAAGTTTCACTAAGATCCAAGGAAAAAGTGGATGTGTCCAGACTCTGCGGCTTGTTCGGCGGCGGAGGCCACATAAGGGCAGCAGGCTTTTACTATAAGGGAAGCGAAGAAGAAATCACCAATTCTCTTTTAGACCTGCTCTCAATGGAAGATTTGTGATTTACCGAATAAAAAAAGAAGAATATAATATTACCTGAAAGACTTAAGGAATGGAAATATTTAAGGAAATTCCAAAATTAAAAAATAAAACCTGCGTCAGCATCGGCAAATTCGACGGAGTTCATTTAGGACATGTTACCTTACTCGAAGAACTTGCGCTGACAAGCGAACTTAATGAATGCGAATCGGTTGTTTTTACATTCGATCCGAATCCCGAAGATTACTTCAGCGGAAATGAACTTTTGCATCTTAATACAAAGGGCGAGATAATATCCCAGATGGAAGAAATCGGCATCGACAATCTTGTCAGAGCCCCTTTTGACAAGGTTATGAATATGAGTGCAGAAGACTTCATAAAAGATATAATCGCAGGCCGTCTTAAAGCAAAAACAGTTGTCTGCGGAAGCGATGTATCCTTCGGAAAAGGCGGAGCGGGAGATGCTGCTCTTTTAGAAAAACTATCCGCAAAATACGGTTTTGAAACCGAGATTATAGAAAAAATAGAATATAAAGGCGAAACCATTTCTTCTTCAAGAATCATAAAAGCATTGGAAGACGGAAATATCGAAGATGCCACGGAAATGCTCGGATACGACTATTATCATTACGGCAAAGTCGTTCGCGGCGAAGGTCTGGCGCACAAATACGATATTCCCACCGTAAACATAATGCCTGTAAAGGGAAGAGTAATCCCTAAGCACGGCGTTTATTTTACGATTGTTGAAACAGAGGACGGAGAAGAATTTAAGGCTGTCACGAATGTGGGAGTAAGACCCACTGTATCCGATGAAGGACGCATAAATATTGAGAGTCACTTAATCGACTGTCCTAACGACAGGGATTTTTATGACAGCAGAATAAAGGTTTATTTTCTGAAATTTCACAGAAGTGAACAGAAATTTGAATCACAAGAGTCTTTGTTTAAACAGATCGGCGCAGACAGAATCGAAGCCGAAAAGTTTTTCGAAAAATTCTAGGAGGACCTTATGACTTTTGCGAATATTCTTACATTAGCAGGCGGACTCGGACTCTTCCTCTTCGGTATGAAGATGATGAGCGAATCCATTGAAAAGGCAGCAGGTGCCAAGTTAAGAAAAATTCTTGAGATTTTTACAACCAATAAATTTGCCGGCCTCGCTGTCGGTATGTTTTTTACCGCGATAATGCAGTCATCCAGTGCCTGTACTGTCATGGTAGTATCTTTTGTTAACTCCGGCCTTATAAATCTTTATCAGGCAGCCGGAATTATCATGGGTGCCAATATCGGTACCACAATCACTTCACAGCTTGTTTCATTCAAATTGAGTGATTACGCGCCTATCTTCCTTCTGATTGGTGCAATACTGATAATGTTTATTAAGAAGCCCGCGATTAACCGCGTAGGCTATATTATAGTTTCGTTCGGTGCTCTGTTCTTGGGAATTTCCCTTATGAGCCAGTCAATGAACGGCCTTAAGGAATCACCCGAAGTCATCAATTTCTTTGCATCGCTTTCAAATCCTTTCCTTGCGGTGTTAATAGGACTTTTGATAACAGGTGTCGTCCAGAGTTCATCGGTTACGGTTTCAATCGTGCTTCTGCTTGCACAGCAGGGATTATTAAGTAACTTCTCTATTGTTATCTTTATAATCCTTGGTTGTAACATGGGTGCCTGTGTATCCGCACTTCTTGCTTCTTTATCAGGTATGAAGGATGCAAAGAGAGCCGCTATGATTCACTTCCTATTCAACTTAGTCGGAACCGTTATTGTATTTATCATAATGGTTATCTTTGACGGTGTATTTGAAGCGAATCCGCTCGTCGAATTTATGCTTAAATTCTCGAAGTACAATTACGGCCGATATGTCGCTAACTGCCATACCTTCATAAAGATATTCCAGGTACTTGTTTTGTTCCCGATGTCCGGCCTCCTCGTAAAAGCTACTTACCTTGTTATTCCCGGTAAGGAAGAAAAGGTCGGCTACAACGACGAGTACAAACTTCAGTACATCGGCAACAAAGTGGTATTTAACCCCGCAACCGCTGTAGTCGAAGTTACAAACGAAATCGAACGTATGGCAAACCTTGCACTCGATAACTTAAACAGAGCAATGAACTCACTTGTTACTCTGGATGAAGAAGAAATCGAAAAGGTTGCAGAAGTCGAAAACAATATAAACTTCTTAAACAAAACGATTACGGACTACCTCGTAAAACTTACGCAGAGTACAATCCCTATCGAAGACCTTCAGCATATCGGTGCATATTTCCACGTGGTAAACGATATCGAGCGTATCGGCGACCATGCGACAAATATCGCGGAAACCGCACAGATGAGAAAAGAAAAGAACATCGAATTCTCCAAAGAAGCCTTTAACGAAATGGCTCAGATGATGGATGCTATAAATCTAAATCTTCAGTATGCTATCGAAATGTTCTCGCAGAGAAAGATGGAGCATATCGATCAGGTTAAAGAGACTGAGGATAAGATTGACAACATGGAAAAAGAATTCCAGCAGACTCACGTACAGAGACTTACCAAGAACGAATGTACAGCAGAAGCCGGAATGCTTTATTCAGACATTCTTTCAGGACTTGAAAGAGTCGGAGACCATGCTACCAACATCGCTTTCTCGATACTTGGAAATTCATAAAATTTTTGCTATAATACACTTTTGACTGTAAATTTTAAATACAAGGAGCTAGATAAATGAGCAGGGAACTTGCTAAAACATATGACCCTAAGGGCATAGAAGACAGACTTTATGAGAAATGGCTTGAAAAGAAATATTTTCATGCCGAGGTGGATGAGACTAAGAAACCTTTTACAATCGTTATTCCGCCACCCAATATCACAGGTCAGCTTCACATGGGTCATGCACTTGATAATACAATGCAGGACATTCTTATCAGATTTAAGAGAATGCAGGGATACAATGCCCTCTGGCAGCCCGGAACAGACCATGCTTCCATCGCTACGGAAGTAAGAATTATAAATACTTTAAAAGAGCAGGGCATCGACAAACATGATCTCGGAAGAGAAAAATTCCTTGAGAGAGCATGGGAGTGGAAAAAAGAATACGGCGGAAGAATTATTTCCCAGCTTAAAAAACTCGGTTCATCATGTGACTGGGACAGAGAACGTTTTACAATGGACGAAGGCTGTAACAAAGCCGTAACCGAAGTTTTCTGTAAGATGCATGAAAAAGGCTGGATTTACAAGGGCGCAAGAATTATCAACTGGTGTCCTGTTTGTAATACATCCATTTCCGATGCAGAAGTTGAATACGAAGAACAGGCCGGACATTTCTGGCATATTAAATATCCTCTGGTAGATGAAAACGGCAAACCTTCAACTACAGAGTTTCTTGAGTTTGCAACCACACGTCCCGAGACAATGCTCGGCGATACTGCAGTTGCCATCAATCCCGATGATGAAAGATATCATCATTTAAGAGGTAAGAGTGTATGGCTTCCTCTTGTTGACAAGCCCATCCCCGTAGTAGAGGACAGCTATGTTGACATGGAATTCGGTACAGGTGTTGTTAAGATTACACCCGCTCACGACCCTAACGACTTTATGGTTGGACAGAGACACAACCTTGAAGTTATCAATATCATGAACGACGATGCTACAATCAATGAAAACGGCGGCAAGTATGCAGGCATGGACAGATATGCTGCAAGAGAAGCCATCGTAAAAGATCTTGAAGCACTCGGACTTCTTGTAAAGATTGAAGACTACTCACATAACGTAGGTACACACGACAGATGCCATACAACTGTAGAACCCCTCGTAAAACAGCAGTGGTTCGTTAAGATGGATGAGCTTATAAAGCCCGCTGTTAAGGCTGTAAAGACCGGCGAGATCAAGCTTGTTCCCGAACGTATGGAAAAAACATATTTTAACTGGACCGACAACATCAAGGACTGGTGTATTTCCAGACAGCTCTGGTGGGGCCACAGAATTCCCGCATACTACTGTGATGAATGCGGTGAGATTATTGTGTCCGCAACTGCACCCGAAAAGTGCCCTAAGTGCGGATGTACACACCTCACACAGGATCCCGATACACTTGATACATGGTTCTCATCGGCGCTCTGGCCCTTCTCAACACTCGGCTGGCCCGAAAAGACCAAAGACCTTGAATATTTCTATCCTACAGATGTACTCGTAACAGGTTACGATATCATTTTCTTCTGGGTTATCAGAATGATTTTCTCAGGTTATGAGCAGATGGGAGAGAAGCCTTTCAAGACAGTTCTTTTCCACGGTTTAGTCAGAGACTCTCAGGGCAGAAAGATGAGTAAGTCCTTAGGAAACGGTATCGACCCTCTCGAGATCATCGAGCAGTACGGTGCGGATGCACTTAGACTTACACTTATCACAGGTAACGCACCCGGTAACGATATGCGTTTCTACTATGAGAGAGTAGAAGCTAACAGAAACTTTGCAAATAAGATATGGAACGCAAGCCGTTTCATTATGATGAATATGGGAGACGAAGAAGTTAAGACTCCCGATGCTTCTTCACTTGAACCCGTTGACAAGTGGATTATCTCCAAACTTAACGACGTGGTAAAAGAAGTTACAGACAATATGGAAAACTACGAACTCGGTATCGCTGTTCAGAAGGTATACGATTTTATCTGGGATGAATTCTGCGACTGGTATATCGAGATGGTTAAGCCCAGACTCTGGAACAAGGAAAACGAAGCTAGCAGAACAGCAGCTTTATGGACTTTAAAGACAGTTCTTATCGATGCATTAAAGCTTCTTCATCCTTACATGCCTTTCGTTACGGAAGAAATCTTCTGTAATCTTCAGAGCGAGGAAGAGTCCATTATGGTTTCTTCATGGCCTGTATTTAAGGAAGAGAGAGTATTTGCTAAAGAAGAAAACGATATAGAGATCTTAAAAGAAGCAGTAAGAGGTATAAGAAACGTTCGAACCGGTATGAATGTTCCTCCTTCAAGAAAAGCTCAGGTTTACGTTGTATCTGAAAATGAAAACATGAGAAAGATTTTTGAAGACGGCAAAGTATTCTTTGCACCTTTGGCATATGCTTCCGAAGTAATCGTACAGAACGACAAATCAGGCATTTCGGATGACGCTGTTTCTGTTGTTATTGCCAATGCAAATATCTATATTCCTTTTGCTGAGCTTGTAGATATCGAAAAGGAAAGAGAAAGACTTCTTAAAGAAAAGGAAAGACTCGAAGGCGAGTTAAAGAGAGTTAACGGTATGCTTTCCAACGAGAAGTTTATTTCCAAGGCTCCCGAAGCAAAGATAAACGAAGAAAAAGAAAAACTTGCAAAATATACTCAGATGATGGAACAGGTTGAGGAAAGACTTAAGAGCCTGTAAGTAGCTATGAACAATATTGAGGATTGCGAAGAATATCTTTTAAATATACCTAAATTCAAGAAGAAGACTCTTTTATCGGACACGAGGAAATTTTATGAGCTTCTCGGTTCACCGGGTAAGAACATACCTAAAATTCACGTGGCCGGTACAAACGGTAAGGGCAGTACCTGCTATTACACTTCAAGGATTTTAGAGGCACACGGACTTAAGACGGGACTTTTTACATCCCCCCACCTTGTGTCGATGAAGGAAAGATTTGTATTTGGCGGAGAAATGATTACCGACGAAGAGTTTGTGGCTGTTTTTGAAAAGGTTAAAAAACAGTGCGAGCTCTTTGACGATGAAGAAAAGATAACCATGCATCCGAGCTTCTTTGAATTTCTTTTCCTTATGTTTATGGAATGGATGGATTTAAAGAAAGCCGATGTGCTTGTTCTTGAAACGGGCTTAGGCGGAATGCTTGATGCCACGAATATCTTCGACGACCCGAAAGTCACGGTTATTACATCCGTAGGCCTTGACCATACAAAAGAACTCGGAAGTACCATCGAAAGCATCGCCTCACAGAAGGCAGGAATCATAAAAGAAAATGTTCCTTTGGTTATCTGGGATAACGGCGATGCAGTTAATACGGTATTAAAAGAAAAAGCAAAAGAGAAGCATGCAGAAGTGTTTTTGCTTGAAGAAGATAACATTCAAAATTTTGTGTGCGACGAAAAACACATTGCTTTTTCCTTAAATACTCGGTATGATGAATTCAAGCTTGTACGCAATTTGTCCGTATCTTTACCGACGCCTGCGCTTTATCAGAGAATCAATTCTTCTCTGGCGGTAATGGCAGCAGCGCTGTTTTTAGGAGATAAGCTAAACTGTGAAAAAACTCTTTCAGCTTTGGGCGAAGGATATTTTCACGGAAGATTCGAAGAGATTGCAAGAGGCTTTTTTGTTGACGGTGCGCATAACGAAGATGCAATGCACAAACTCCTTGAGTCCGTAAAAACGCTCAAAGGGAAAAAAGTAATCATCTTCGGTGCTTGCAAAGACAAAGACTATGTAAAAATGCTTCGCATGATTGATGAATCGGGCGATTTTGATTCGATTATCTTAACGAATATTGATTCGGAAAGAGCCGTGGATTCAAAGACGATGCGTGAGTGCATCGACGAATTTAAGTCGAATGTGGTTGTGACCGAATCTCTAAGAGAGGCAATTGATATATCAAAGACTTTTGATTCGGCGGTATATATTGCTGGATCGCTTTACTTAGTAGGAGAGGCGGTTTCGATATTTAATAATAAGCAGTAACTTATGTTCTGATTTTAGGAGAACGACTATGATAGATTTTGAAAACGAACTTAAGAAATTTCATCCCTCACCCGAAGTTGGTGACGTTGAAGACGTGGTTAACAATCACGATTTGACAGACATGGTTGATTTTATTGTAAGAACAGTATCGGATGCAGAAGAATAGAGGCAGAAGTTAAATGTTATTTTGTTACCACTGCGGAATGGCTTTGTCCGAAAAATCATACTGTACTTCATGCGGTGCAAGCGTGGGACGTTACAAGAAGATTCTTTACATGTCCAACAATTACTATAACCGCGGACTCGCAAAGGCTCAGATTCGTGATCTGACCGGTGCGGCAGAAGATTTACGTCAAAGTCTCAAATTATATAAGAGAAATACTCAGGCCAGAAACCTCTTAGGACTGGTCTATTTTGAGATGGGCGAAACCATAAATGCTATGTCAGAGTGGATTCTTTCCCAGCATTTCCAGCCCGATAAAAATATCGCTACAGATTATATTGAAACTTTAAAGACCAACGTCGTTTTGCTTGATACCATCAATTCTTCCATTAAGAAATACAATCAGGCTTTAAATCTTTGCAAACAGGGCAATCTCGATGTGGCAAAAATCACTCTTAAAAGAGTCGTTTCGATTAACCCGAGATTAATCAGTGCACATCTTCTTTTAGCACTTGTTTTGATGAACGAAGAAGACTACGCCGGCGCAAAGAAAGAATTAATCCTTGTCAGACGAATTGACAGGGGTAATATTACTGCGGCTTTATATATGCGAATGGCCGACGAGAATCTTAATACGGATTCCAAGAAAAAGACCAACAAAAAAGAAAATGCCGTTACCATTCAGAGCGGTAACGATATCATAATTCAGCCGAATACCAGAAAAGAGAATACATTCTTTAATATATTCCTTAATGTGTTTATAGGCCTTGTAATAGGTCTTTTGGTTGGATGGTTTGTACTCGGTCCCATCAGGGTTAATCTTCAGAAGACAGACGAGAATAAAGAACTTTCTCAGGCTTACGAAGAAATCAATTTAAAGAACTCTACTATTGAAGAGTATAAGCAGACCAATACACAGCTAAAAACACAGTACGAATCGCTTAAGGATCAGCTTAATGCATACGAAGGTACAAACGGTGCATTTGAGGGCTACAAGTATCTCATGCTGGCTGTTAAGGAATATTCAAAGGGTGAAGCTGCAGATAAGAATATTATCGCTCAGTATCTTGAAAAGGTAGACGATAACGGTTCAGAAAAGTTAAAAGAAACAGAATTCCTGGAAGTTTACAATATTCTCAAGGAATTTATCGGTGAAAGCGTAGCGGATACATACTACGAAAACGGATATAATGCGTTCAGACAGGAAGACTATGTGACTGCGCTTGAAAACTTCAAGAAAGCGGTTGAATACAACTCCGAAAATGTCGAAGCACATTACTATTTAGCATGCACTTATCTCGCAAATAAGGACTATGACAACGCCAAATATTACTTCAATGTGGTAACTAATTTAGCGCCCGATACAGAGCTCGGAAACAAGGCTCAGAATTATATTGCGGAAATTGATGCAAACTAGAAAAATCTTTGTTGACATTATAAATGCAGTTGGTATATAATATCAAACGTCACTGAAAAGATGCAAGTGTTCGTAGCTCAGCTGGATAGAGCAACGGCCTTCTAAGCCGTGGGTCGGGGGTTCGAATCCCTTCGAGCACGTTTCGTCAAAGCGGACGAGTCAAAACATGGTGGGTATGGCGCAGTTGGCTAGCGCGCCAGATTGTGGCTCTGGAGGCCGTGGGTTCGAGTCCCATTACCCACCTTATACTGGGCTATCGCCAAGCGGTAAGGCACAGGACTTTGACTCCTGCATTCGCTGGTTCGAATCCAGCTAGTCCAGCTTTAACAGAAAAATTAATATGGGCCATTAGCTCAGGTGGTAGAGCACTTGACTTTTAATCAAGTTGTCCGGGGTTCGAGTCCCCGATGGCTCAGTTAAGGAAGATTCGTATCTACGAATGCAGATACGGATTTTTCTTTTATGTAGACAAGGTTAATTTAAAGCTTATTCGGTTATCAGGATGGAAAACGTACAAGAAAACAAAATGGGCGTTATGCCCATGAACAAACTTTTAATTAATATGTCGCTTCCGATGATGGCATCGATGCTTGTGCAGGCTCTTTACAATATCGTTGATTCCATCTATGTTTCGCGTATTCATCAGGACGCTCTTACGGCATTAAACCTCTGCTTCCCTATTCAGATGCTCGTTATGTCTTTCGGAATGGGTATGGCTACCGGTGTAAATGCACTTGTATCCAGAGCACTCGGTGAGAAGGATAATGAACGTGCAGATAAGGTTGCAATGAACGGAGTATTCCTTTCAATCTGCAGCGCGGTAGTTTTCTTCTTATTCGGCCTTTTCCTCGTAAAACCATATTTTGCGATTCAGAATACAAATACTCAGCAGATAAAGGATTTCGGAATTCAGTATCTTTCAATTAACTGCATGCTTTCGATTGCACTTTATATGCAGATTATATTCGAAAGACTCTTACAGTCCACAGGTAAAACTTTCTATTCAATGATTACCCAGGGTGTAGGCGCGATTACAAATATCATCCTTGATCCGATTCTTATCTTCGGACTTCTGGGAATGCCCAAACTCGGTGTAAGAGGTGCGGCAATTGCGACTGTATTCGGACAGCTTCTTGCAGCAATTCTTGGTATCATATTAAACATAACGAAGAACAAAGAGCTTACTCTTAAATTAAAATATATCAAACCGAATCTTAAGTTAATCGGAAACATTTATTCAATCGGACTTCCTTCAATTATTATGATGTCCATAGGTTCCGTAATGAATGCCGGATTAAATCATATTTTATTAGGATTTTCCGATACGGCTGATACGGTATTCGGTGCATATTACAAGATTCAGAGCTTCTTCTTTATGCCTGTATTCGGACTTAACGGAAGTATAGTTCCCATCGTCGGATACAACTTCGGCGCAGGCAAGAGAAAAAGACTTCTTAAGGCTGTAAAGCTCGGCATAATATATTCTGAAGCGCTGCTGTTTCTTGGCGTGCTTGCATTCGAATTTGTACCCAATCTTCTTTTGATGATATTTGCACCTACGGAAGAAATGCTTAAACTCGGTACAATCGCTTTCAGAATAATCGGTATTCATTTTCCGATAGCGGCCGTATGTATTATCCTCGGAACTGTATTCCAGGCTTTAAACCACGGAATGTACTCAATGTGGGTATCCGTTGCAAGACAGCTTCTTGCGCTTCTTCCCGCAGCATTCCTTTTATCCCTCACGGGAAACGTAAACTTGGTATGGTTTGCATTCCCGATTGCTGAGGCGGTTTCGCTTATAATGACTTTGATCTTTTATTCAAAGGTTTATAAAAAGACGATACTTAATATTCCAAATAATGAGTAGTGTGTAGTATAATATGCTGCAGGCGGATATGGCGGAATTGGCAGACGCGCCAGATTTAGGTTCTGGTGGGAGACCGTGCAGGTTCAAGTCCTGTTATCCGCAGTTAATTTTTTAAAAACACAGGAGGCAATGAAATGAGAACGAAAATCAAGCAACTGTTTAGAAACACGTCCGAATATGCTTCAAAAGAAGTGACGATATGTGCATGGGTTCGTACTAACAGAGCACAGTCGCAGTTCGGATTTTTAAATGTAAATGACGGATCTTTCTTCGATAATTTACAGGTGGTATACGAACAGAATCTTGATAATTTTGACAGCATTTCAAAGATAGGCGTAGGCGCATCCGTTAAGGTTGTAGGAACTGTTGTCCTTACACCCGAGAACAAGCAGCCTTTTGAAGTTAAGGCTTCAAGCGTGGAACTTTTAGGAGACTGTCCCGAAGATTATCCTATTCAGCCTAAAAGACACACAAGAGAATATTTAAGAAGCGTTGCACATCTGCGTCCGAGAACAAATCTTTTCTCTGCTGTATTCAGAGTAAGAAGTGTTGCTGCAATGGCTATTCATTCATATTTCCAGGAGAGAGGATATCTTTACGTACATACTCCTCTTATTACATGTGCTGACTGCGAAGGTTCGGATCAGATGTTTAAGATTACTACACTTAACATGAACAACCTTCCTTTAACAGACGACGGAAAAGTTGATTTTAACAAAGACTTATTCGGCAAGCAGGCTTTCATCACAGGCTCAGGACAGCTTCAGGGTGAAACTTTTGCCATGGCATTCGGAGATATCTATACATTCGGTCCCACATTCAGAACAGAGAATTCAAACACCCAGACACATGCAAACGAATTCTGGATGATTGAGCCCGAGATGGCATTCTGCGATCTTGAAGGACTTATGGATATCGAAGAGGAAATGCTCAAATACGTTGTTAAGTACGTATGCGAGAAATGTCCCGAAGAAATCGATTTCTGTGACAAGTTCGTATCCCAGGGCCTTAAGGCTAAGTTAAACGACATCATCAATGCGAAGTTCACAAGAATTTCCCATCACGATGTAATCGATATATTAAAGAAAGCTGACGTTAAGTGGGAGTTTGAGCCCGATTACGGCGAGGACATCGCAAAAGAGCATGAGAAATATATCGTCGATTATTTCCACGGTCCTGTATTCGTTACAGACTGGCCTAAGGAAATCAAGGCTTACTACATGAAGGTTAATCCGGACAACAAGACCGTAGCCGCTGTAGACCTACTTGTACCTCAGGCAGGCGAGCTTATGGGCGGAAGCCAGAGAGAAGAGAACCTTGACAAACTCATCGAGAGAATGGATGAGATGGGCGTAGATAAGGAAGGCATTGACTGGTATCTTGATACAAGAAGATACGGCGGATGTGTACATTCAGGCTTCGGTATGGGCTTTGAGCGTCTTATCATGTACCTTACGGGCGTAGAGAACATCAGAGACGTCATTCCATATCCCAGAACACCGAGATCATGTGATTTCTAATAAAACTCATAAAAGATTCAGACCGTCTGATAATTCAGGCGGTCTTTTTGTTTTATGAGAAATGCCTGAAATAGGGCATTTCGGGTAAAATCTTAAAAAAATGTGAAAAAATTGTGAATTTGTTAGCACTCGCTATTGACGAGTGCTAACAAATGTGATATAACATAATCATCAAAAGAAAAAGGAAACCTCTCATACGAGAGGCGGTATATAAAAGGAGGTATGACTTATGTATATGCCAGCAATTTTTAACGATTCATTATTTGATGATTTCTTTACAGATTACACACCCGATGCCAAGAAGAGAAACATGGCAGCCGTTCAGGGAGTAATGAAAACAGATATTAAAGAGAACGACAAGGAGTACGAACTTACCATCGAACTTCCCGGATATAAGAAAGAGAACGTTAATGCAGAACTTAAAGATGGTTACTTAATCATTAACGCCACCAACGAGAAGAACGAAGAAGAGAAGGACGAAAAAGGTTATATCAGAAAAGAAAGATATTACGGTTCGTGCCAGAGAAGCTTCTTTGTCGGCAAAAACTTAAAAGAGGAAGACATCAAAGCCAAATTTGACAACGGTGTTCTTACCTTAAATGTTCCCAAAGAGGTCGAAAGACTTCCTGAGGAAAAGAAATATATTGCTATTGAAGGATAATAAGCTTTCCTTTCATTAATTCATCCCCTCGTTATTCCGCACCCGTTAATCCGCCGGGTGCGGATTTTTTTGGGCATTTTTTTAATTGTAATATAAGGAAATCTGTGTTAAAGTTAAAAATGCATGTAAAACATTTTTAATTTGTTGGAGAGAGATTAAAATGAAATTCAGACTTACATTTACATTTTTGATACTCGGTATTTTACTTGCTGTTTTGGGCGGCAAAGGTCTTGTTACCTCTATTATAATGCCTCCAAAGGACATTTACGATCCCGAGTGTGACTGGTCACAGTTAAAATCCGGTCAGAGAGTATATGTTGAACTTGATTATATCTGGGACTGCTATGAAGAAACAACCAGCGATTCCGGTTCGGCAGTAAGCAGACAGTATGCTCTTCCCGATATCAGAGTTGATGATGAAGGCTATTACTATAATGCTCATTTTATCGGAGTTACAGCTAAAGCAAGTGAATTTTCACAGTTTGACAAGCTTAACGAAGATTCTATTGACTGGGAGAACGGTGAATATGACCAGCTTGGAGAAAGAGGTTATATTGCTTACGACGGATATTTAAAGAAAATGGGCAAAGAGGAACTCAGCTTCCTTCAGAGCTATCTTAAGAGTAACGGATATACGGACAGTGAAATTGATTCCATGATTGTTCCTGTTGTTCTTATGAGAAACCAGACACCTATTGCAAACCTTCTTATGTTCGGCGGCGGAATTCTTCTTACGATTTTAGGTGTAGTCTTCGGAATTTTGTTCTTCGTAAAAGGCAGAAATAATTAAAATATTTATATAAAGGAGTGTTTATTATGAATCTTTCACCACTTCAGAAAGCAAGATATGAGTATTCTCCCAAACTTCCGGGAATGCTCAGAAACGGTATCGCAGAAATCTGCGTTAAGGAAGGTGCTGCAACAGCTTCAGTAGCAGATCAGGAGAAGATTAAAGCTCTTTTCCCCAACACATACGGAAAGCCTGAAGTTACTTTTGAAAAAGGAAGCAACACATCAGCTGCTAAAAAGCAGGTTGTAGGTGTTATTCTTTCCGGCGGACAGGCACCCGGAGGACACAACGTAATCAGCGGTCTTTATGATGCTTTAAAGGCTACCAACAAGGATAACGTTCTTTTAGGATTTAAGGGCGGCCCTGACGGACTTCTTAAAGACGATTATGTAGAGTTTGACGATGCATTTATCGATGCATACAGAAACACAGGCGGTTTCGATATCATCGGTTCAGGCCGTACAAAACTTGAAACAAAAGAGCAGTTCGCTATCGTTGCTGAAAACGCAAAGAAGAACGGCCTTACAGCAATCGTTATCATCGGTGGTGACGATTCCAATACAAACGCTGCAACACTTGCAGAGTACATGGCAGCTAACAACACAGGCGTTCAGGTTATCGGATGTCCCAAGACAATCGACGGTGACTTAAAGAACGAAGATATCGAAGCATCATTCGGTTTCGATACAGCTACCAAGACATATTCCGAACTTATCGGTAACATTGAAAGAGATGCTAACTCAGCTAAGAAGTACTGGCATTTCATCAAGGTTATGGGTCGTAGCGCTTCTCACGTAGCTCTTGAATGTGCTCTTGAGACACAGCCCAACATCTGCCTCATCGGTGAGGAAGTTGCTGCAAAGAAGATGTCTCTTGCAGAAATCACCAACTACATCGCAGATGCAGTTGAGAAGAGAGGAAACGCAGGCAAGAACTTCGGTGTTGCTATTATTCCCGAAGGTATTGTAGAATTCGTTCCCGAGTTTTCAGCACTTATCAAAGAAATCAACGAACTCCTTGCAGGCAGCAAGACAGAAGAGTTCAATGCACTTCCTGACTGGAATGCTAAATATGACTTCATCAAGGCAGGCCTTTCAGCTGACGCTTTCAAGGTATTCGATATCCTTCCTCAGTTCGTTCAGCAGCAGCTTTTCCTTGAGAGAGATCCTCACGGAAACGTACAGGTTTCTCTTATCGAATCAGAAAAGCTCTTCTCCGAAATGGTTAAGAATGAGCTTGCAAAGAGAAAAGCAGCAGGTACATACAAGGGCAAATTCGGTGCACAGCATCATTTCTTCGGATATGAAGGAAGATGTGCATTCCCTTCAAACTTCGATGCTGACTACTGTTACTCACTCGGCTACAACGCATTCATGCTTATCCAGTACGGCTTCACAGGTTACCTTTCAAAGGTTTCCAATATCGCTAAGCCCGCTGAAGAATGGGTTGCAGGCGGTATGCCTATCACAAAGATGATGAACATGGAAAGAAGAAACGGTGAAGACAAGCCCGTTATCAGAAAGGCATTAGTAGAACTTGACGGCAAGCCTTTCAAATATTTCGAAGCTCATCGTGAAGAGTGGGCAGTTGAAACATGCTTCACATTCCCCGGTGCTATCCAGTACTACGGACCTTCAGAAGTATGCGACCTTACAACAAGAACACTTGCTCTTGAAAAAGGCTGATTAGATTTTTAAGGAAAAAATTTATGTGCCCGGAATTCGAAAGAGTGCCGGGCACATATTTATCAGTGAGTTCGAGACCATCCTCACTTAAAACAAAACTAGGAGACCAAATGAAAAAAACAACAAAGTTTATTACTCAGGCTGCAATCATTGCGGCTCTGTATGTGGTGCTTTCCCTGCTCACATACACATTCTCGTATCTCGAGATTCAGTGCAGAATAGCAGAAGCTTTATGCATGACTATCTTTTACTCCCCGGCAGGAATCTTCGGAGTATTCATCGGATGTTTAATTACAAATATTTTTGGCGGATCGATGATTGATGTTATCTTTGGTTCTGCGACCACGCTTGTTGCAGCTCTTTTAACATATCCGATCGCAAGAAAAATCCGTAAGAAACACGGAAATGTTTTGAAAATGAAACATGCGCTTTTAATTCCGATTCCGACTGTACTTTGTAATGCAATAGCAATTCCTTTTGTTCTTTACTTCGGATATCAGGTTACAAGCTTTGCAAATGCAGAGAGCATGATTCCCGTGCTTTTGCTTCTTTCGCTTTCGGTATTTATCGGTGAAGTGATTTCCTGCTATGTATTCGGACCATTGTTCGTAATAGCACTTAACAGAGTGGATAAAGTACTTCATTTATCCGAATAAAAGAGAAATAAAAAAAGGACTCATTAAATGAGTCCTTTTTAAATTACCAAACTTTTGAAAGATATTCGTATGAAGCACTGACAGAACCATAAGAAATTACATTGCCCGGATTATCCTTAGTAAGCATTTCTAAAAGATTTTCTGTATCGAAGTCATGCTTGGGAACCGTTAAATTAATGTCAACCGCTTCTTTAAGCGCAAATACATATACCGCATAATTGTGAGGGTCCCTGGGAGTAGGTCCTAAGAATTCATCCATTGCGCCCAAATCAATATGATTGGTATCACTCGTGCAGTATGCGTGAAGAATATAATTTTCTACGTCCAAGTCTAACATTATTATCGCATAAGATGTCGCACCGTCCACCTTTTCCCAGGAAAGCTCGGGACTTATATTACCGTTCTCGGATCCTGTTTCTTTTATCCATTCATCATAAAAGATACTCTCGCTCGTTACTTCGAATGTATCAAGGTTTTCAAGAACAGCAGCATTTTCAAGGTCTGCATTATCTGACATGTAAAGTTTATAAAGTCCTTCTGAAATAAAGATACTGCTTTCTCCGGGTGTGAAGAATTCTTCGCCGTTTTCGGTTACAAGGTTGAAAGAAATAATTCCGTCGTCATTTACAGTACCTTCCATACAGGTAAAGTCGACGCTTGTATTTTCGTTATCGCTCTTATAATAAATTGTTCCGCCGAAGTTTGTTCCGAATTTTGTTTCAAATACGGACGGATCTTCGTTTGAAAGAACGCTTATTATATTAAGGTTTTTCCTAAAATGAACGTATACGGATGCGCCATCGTCAAATGCAAAACCGCTTTCGAAAAGTTTTGAAAGTTCTTTTACATCGGCGGAATTTGCAACCCAGCTGCTTCCGTAAAATTCGTAATTTTTTATTACCCATTCATTCCAGCTTTTTGAAGAAAGACTCCATTCGTCGCCTTCTTTTACGAAATCTGCATAGCAGATGATATATGACGAACCTTTGCCTGAAAAATTGCGGGGAATGACTTTGTATTTTACGGTATCCGTATCGCCGTCCACGGTGTGAGATAAGAGTACCATTTTATCGTAGGATTCTTTTCTTAATTCTTTTACGATTAAATCAATCGGCGCACCGCCAATGGTTTCGTCGTATTCCTCTTTTACCTTGCAAAGATCTTCATATATATATGAATTGTCAGGCTCAATTACAATGGGTTCTTTTTCCTCTTCAACAACCTCGACAACCGGTTCGGGTGTTTCTTCCTCAGGAGTACTGACGGTATTTTCAATAACCGTGGGTTCTTCGTTAACTTCTGTTGTGTCGTTAACACATCCTGAAAAAACAAGCATTCCCGAAATAATTAATGACAGGGGGAGTATAAATCGCCGCATAATAAAACCTCCTTTTGCATGTTCTTTTTTATATTAACTGAGATTTTTTAAAATTACCATACCCTCTCAAGATATTCGTATGAAGCGGTAACAGAGCCGTATGAAATAACATTGTCGGGATTGTCTTTGTTTAAAAGTTCGAAAAGGCTTTCCGCATCACAGTTCTGCTTATCTACTCTTAAGCCCGGGTCATACGCGTTTTTAAGAGCAAATACGTATACCGTGTAATTGTGAGGGCTCGGAGGATAAGGTCCGACGTATTCATTCATTGCTCCAAAATCAAGATGATTTGTATCACTCACTCCGTATCCGTGCAGATGATAATTGCCTTCATCGAGGTCGATCATCATTACCGCGTAGTTTGTTGCACCGTCAACCTTATCCCAGGAAAGTTCAGGGCTGACGTTTCCGTTTTTGGCCCCTGTTTCTTTTATCCATTCACCATAAAAGATGCCCTCACTCGTTACTTCGAATGTATCAAGGTTTTCAAGAACAGCGGCATTTTCAAGATCCGCATTATCTGACATATATAAATCATAAAGTGACTGTGAAATAAAGATACTGCTTTCACCGGGTGTAAAATATTCTTCGCCGTTATCTGTTACAAGTTTGAAAGAAAGAAGTCCGTCGTCATTTACAATACCTTCCATACAGGTAAAATCGACGCTTGTATTTTCGTTTTCGCTCTTATAATAAATCGTTCCGCCGAAGGATGTTCCGATCTTTGTTTCGAATACTGAAGGATCTTCGTTTAAAAGAACGGTTATGATATTAAGATTCTTCTTAAAATGAACATAAACGGCAGCACCCTCGTCAAATGCAAAACCGTTTTCAAAAAGTTCTGCTAAATCTTTTACGTCTTCGGAATTAGCAACCCAGTTGCTTCCGTTAAGTTCGTTTCGTTTTATTACCCAGTCTGACCAGCTTTTGGAAGAAAGACTCCATTCATCGCCTTCTTTTACGAATTCTGCGTAGCAGACAATATATGACTGGCCTTTACCCGAAAGATTATGAGGAATAACTTTGTATTTTATGGTATCCGTATCCCCGTTCACGGTGTGAGATAAGAGTACCATTCTGTCATAGGATTCTTTTCTTAATTCTTTTATGATCACATCAACCGGAGCACCGCCTGCAGTTTCGTCGTATTCTGCATCTATCTTGCAGAGATCTTCATAAATATATGAATTGTCGGGCTCTATGATTATGGATTCTTTTTCCTCTTCAATTTCTTCTACGGGTTCGGATTCGGCTGTTTCGGTTATGGTTTCATTCACACTCCCGACAACTTCGCTTTCGGGAATGACTGCCTCCGTATCTGTGGCGCATCCTGAAAACATAAGAAGTCCGGATATTATAATTGAAGCGAATGCTGTTAATCGTCGCATATAAAAAGCCTCCTTTTGTATGTTCTGTTTCTAAGTTCATCATACAAAAGGAGGTTTGCTCATAAAAGAAATATCTGCACGGATTTTAGTATTATCTGCACTTAATACTGTTTTTTCTGTAAACGGAAGGAGTTAAGCCGGTCTGTTTTTTGAAAATCTTCGTAAAATAATTTGGATCGGAATAACCCACGCGTCCCGAAACTTCGCTGATAGGAATTTCGGTATTGCCAAGCATGATTTTGGCCATATCGATTCTTAAATCCATCAGGTAATTAAGGCAGGTCTTTTTGGTATTGATTAAAAAGATAGCGTTTAATTTGTTTCGGTTAATACTGAATTTTTTTGTGATGGATTCAAGGGTTATATTATCGTTGTAATGCTCGTTTAAATATTCAATGATTAAAGAGAGGATAGTATCTTCTTCGGATAATTTATTGTTATTGCCTTCAAAAGTCTGGCACAAAAACTCGATGAAAAACAAAAGCTCCATTAAGTATGATCTGCTTCTGCAGGGCCAGAAACCATCGTGCTGCTCGGTTAATTCTTTGTCGATGGAATCGAGGAGACCTTTGATTTTGTTTAGTTCAACCATCGAGAGAGGAATGATTCTGTTTTCGAGTTCTTTCGTTTTAAAAAAGTATCTGATAAGAAAAAGATCCTGATATACGGTGGTTCCGAAAGCATCTTCATATTTTCCTGCGTGCAGAGATTCAAGAGTAAATTCATCTCTTATGACGGAGGGCATAAAATACAGAATCGTATCAGCTCCCTTACGTATATTTTTAAAGTCCGGTAAATTCCTGTCGGAAATCATAATAAGAGAAGGCTCTTTAATCTTAAAAGATTTGCCACCTTCGGAAAGCTCGATTTCACCTTTTTCGTGAACAATCATCTTAAAAACGGTTTTGTCTTTTATGGTGTCGGAGAGTTTGTCGCTTTTTTCGACAACCATATTGACGATTCGTCCCCAGTCGGGATTGTAGGATTTTGTGTAAAGTTTCATTTATGCTCCCCTTTTTTCGTTATCAGTCTATAAATTGACCAGAACGTAATGCTTGTATTGTTTTATATAGCCGTTTTCGGGATATTTCGGCATATCTTTTGCTTTGTTGTTTGCGTCTTCCATATTGTTGCTGACTTTTGGCTTTTTGAAATAATATCCTTCCGTCTCCATTGCGGACAGTATTCTGTTGGTTGAAAAGAAATAAGTGGGAGGAGTATGTGCATCCAGCTCAAATGCCGAAAAAAGGATATATTCCTTTGTTCCCAAATAAGATTTAACGCATACAGAATCTCCATAGAAGGGAAGAGTTCCGATGATAATAACATCGAGAGCATCTTCGGAGTCTGCCAGGCAGTTATATTCTTTTAAATCCCCGGCTATTTTTTGTATGTGTTCCCTGTCGGACTGAATAATTTTATATCTCGTATATACCAGGCGTAGCGACGGTATAAGATTTAATGCCAGAACAAGTGCGAGGAAAATAATACCGAAGTATATCGGCTTGCTGTCCTTCTTTTCCCCTTCGTCTGCATCTTCCTCTTTATATGTTTTTCTTCCGAGTACACTTAAAGCAAAGAAAAGAAGAAAAGCAATTGAAAAGGGTAGTGCAAGCTGAGTTCTTGTATCCGGCTCAAATCCCTGAATTATGGCAATGCCAAAGGGTGCGATAATTAACCCGAATATGGAAAGAACTGTGAGAATAACTCTGAGTATGTCTTTTGAAAAGAAAACAAACAGTGCGATATAAGCTATAAGAAGTGCAACTATAAATGCAAATGAGTACATCGGACTGTCGGCTAAAAGAACAACTTTGAAATAATGTTTAATATAAGATATACAAGTAGAAGCACCAAGTTTATTCCACATAATCTTATCTGAAAAATAACTTCCCTGTTTGCACAGAAAATGAGCAATGAGATAGTTTGCCATAAAAGAAAGAACAAACTGGATAACTACTGTAATAAATGCATTTCTTAAGATGCGTTTTTCCTTTGCGGTACAGCAGAGGATTAAGAAAAGACCGATGTACATAACCAAGAGTATATTGGGCATGCTCTGGTAAATACCGAAAGATAGGGTAGTGAGCACAACAGATATTACAAAAGGAAGCTTTTCCCCGTTATTAATCGTTCTTATCAGGAATATTCCGGACAAACATAAAAGAAATATACCGAAGAGTACTTCGGCTGCCTGGAACTTAAAGTAATACTGCTCGCAGAATGTCGGGAAAATCAGGGCAATGCATGAAAGAATGAATATAAGGCGGGTATCAAGCCTTGAATTTGCAAGGTGCATAAAATAAGCAAGGGCATTGAGAGTCAGATAAGAGACGATGATAAAAAGTATGCCCTCGAGTATCCAGTTATAAGGGGTGAAACTGATTTTTTTAAGAAGTATTAAAGTGTATCTTCCGAGCTCGTTCCAGTTGTAGATTGCACCTTTTGCACCCTGAACATATTCAAGATCTGCGCAGTAGGATTTGTTAAAAACAATGGGAAGATAGACTGCAATTACAATAAGAGGGAAGGACAGAATATATATCAGATTCTTTTTAAAATAATCTTTGAATTTCATATTTACCCCATACACATAGTTTACATAACTAATCAGTAAAAGCTTATATTGTGGTACTCACCTTTACTAATAACAATATTAGAAGAAATACATAATATTATCAATAATTATTTATATTATTTAATGTTTAATATTGGGCATTTTGGAGTGAATAATTTATTTACAAAAGGGGGATTTTATTCTATAATTTTTACTGTGCGACCTTAAAAGGGTTGCTTGATTTTGTGACGTCAAAAATCAAGTTCTTTTAAGATCGATTTCCTACGAAAAATTTTTAAGGAGGCAAATATAATGGCTAGAACAAAACAGTCAATGGATGGTAATACCGCTGCCGCTCATGTAGCTTATGCGTTTACTGAAGTTGCAGGTATTTATCCCATCACACCTTCCTCACCTATGGCTGACTATGTAGATCAGTGGTCGGCTGAAGGAAGAAAGAACATTTTCGGCAACACGGTTACAGTTACCGAAATGCAGTCTGAAGCAGGTGCCGCAGGTACGGTTCACGGTTCACTTGCAGCAGGTGCCATCACTACAACATTTACCGCATCACAGGGTCTCTTACTTATGATTCCCAATATGTACAAAATAGCTGCAGAGCAGTTACCTTGTGTATTCGATGTATCCGCTCGTTGTGTTGCAACACAGTCTCTTAACATCTTCGGTGATCACAGTGACGTTTATGCTTGTCGTCAGACAGGTTTTGCAATGCTCGCAGAATCAGATCCTCAGGAAGTTATGGATCTTTCACCCGTTGCTCATCTTTCAGCAATCGAAGGTAAGGTTCCTTTCCTTAACTTCTTTGACGGTTTCCGTACATCTCATGAAATTCAGAAGATTGAAACATGGGATTACGAAGATCTTAAAGAAATGTGCAATATGGAAGCAGTTGAAGCATTCCGTGCACATGCTCTTAATCCCGAACATCCTTCCATGAGAGGTTCTCATGAAAATGATGACGTATTCTTCCAGCACAGAGAAGCTTGTAACTCAGTTTACGAAGCACTTCCCGCAGTTGTTGAAAAATACATGAAGAAAGTAAACGAAAAACTCGGTACAGATTACGATCTGTTCAACTACTACGGTGCAGCTGATGCTGACAGAGTAATCGTTGCTATGGGTTCCGTTTGTGACGTAACCGAAGAAGTAATTGATTACTTACTTGCTAAGGGTGAGAAAGTCGGACTTATTAAGGTTCGTTTATATCGTCCTTGGGTATCAAGTGCACTTCTTAAAGTTCTTCCCAAGACAGTTAAGAAAATTGCAGTTCTCGACAGAACAAAAGAGCCCGGATCACTCGGTGAGCCTTTATACCTCGATGTTGCTACCACACTTCGTGAAGCAGGTCTTAACGACATCGTTCTTATCGGCGGACGTTACGGTCTTGGTTCAAAGGATACATGTCCTTCTTCAATCTTTGCAATCTACACAGAGCTTGCAAAAGATGCTCCTAAGGCTAGATTTACAATCGGTATCGTAGATGACGTTACCAACTTAAGCTTACCTGAAATCAAGCCCGCTCCTATTACATCTGCAGCAGGTACTGTAGAGTGTAAGTTCTGGGGTCTTGGCGGTGACGGTACAGTTGGTGCTAACAAGAACTCTACAAAGATTATCGGTGACCATACAGACAAGTACATTCAGGCTTACTTCCAGTATGACTCAAAGAAGACCGGCGGTATCACCATTTCTCACTTAAGATTCGGTGACAAGCCTATCAAGAGCCCTTACTACATCAACCAGGCTGACTTCGTTGCATGTCACAACCCTTCATATGTTGTTAAGGGTTACAAGATGGTTCAGGACGTTAAGCCCGGCGGTATCTACATGATTAACTGCCAGTGGTCAGACGAAGAACTCAACGAGCATATGCCTGCTGAAGCTAAGCAGTACATTGCTAAGAACAACATTAAGCTTTACACAATCAACGCTATCGACAAGGCTATCGAAATCGGTATGGGTAAGAGAACCAACACAATCTTACAGTCCGCTTTCTTCAAACTTGCAAACGTTATGCCTATCGAAGAAGCAGTTGACTTTATGAAACAGGCTGCTAAGAAGTCCTACTCCAAGAAGGGTGATGCAGTAGTTGAAATGAACTACAAGGCAATTGATGCCGGTGTAGATGCAATTCACGAAGTTGCAGTTCCCGCTGACTGGGCTAACGCAGTTGATAACAAGAAACCTGTTGAAAGAGCAGGCCGTCCCGCAACAGTTAAGATGGTTAACGAATTACTCGATCCCATCGGACTTATGGATGGTTACTCACTTCCTGTTTCCGCATTTGCTGACAGAGCAGACGGACAGTTCGAAACAGGTGCTTCCGCATACGAGAAGAGAGGTACCGCAGTTATGGTTCCCGAGTGGAACGCAGAAGCTTGTCTTCAGTGTAACAGCTGTGCATTCGTATGTTCACATGCTACAATTCGTCCTTTCATCCTTGATGCAAACGAAGTTGCTAAAGCTCCCGCAAATATCAAACTTGCAGATTCAAAGCATGCTAACGATCCTTCAATGAAGTATACAATGACTGTATCTCCTCTTGACTGTATGGGTTGCGGCGAATGTATCACAGTTTGTCCTAAGGCTAACGAAGCTCTTAAGATGGTTCCTCAGGAATCACAGGCAGCTGAACAGCCCGTATTTGATTACCTTGTTGCTAACGTTGGCAAGAAAGAGCTTAAGCCCGCACTTGCAAACGGCGTAACACCTATCAACTCTCAGTACAATCAGCCTCTCCTTGAGTTCTCAGGATCATGTGCAGGTTGTGCAGAAACATCTTATGCAAGACTTATTACACAGCTCTTCGGTGAGCATATGTATATTTCAAACGCTACAGGATGTTCATCCATCTGGGGTGGCCCTGCAGCTACATCACCTTACACAGTTAACAAGGATTCCAAGAAGGGTCCTGCTTGGTCTAACTCACTCTTCGAAGATAACGCAGAGCACGGCTTTGGTATGTACTTAGGCCAGAAGGTATTAAGAAACCAGGCAATCGCTAAGATCGAAGAAATGATGCAGTCCGAAAAGGCAAGCGCAGAATTCAAGGCAGCAGCTGAGAAGTTCATCGAAACAAAGGATTGCACAAACTGCAACTCCGAATACGCAGCAGCACTTGTTGCAGAACTTGAAAAAGCAGCTGCAGCAGGATGTGATAAGGCTAAAGAAGTTCTTGCTAAGAAAGATTACCTTCCTAAGAAGTCCGTATGGATCTTCGGTGGTGACGGCTGGGCTTACGATATCGGTTTCGGCGGCTTAGACCATGTACTTGCTTCCGGTGAGAACGTTAACGTATTCGTATTCGATACAGAAATGTACTCCAATACAGGTGGACAGGCTTCCAAGGCTTCCAATATCGGTGAAGTTTGCCAGTTCGCAGCAGCAGGTAAGGAAATCAGCAAGAAGTCTCTTGCAGAAATCGCTATGAGCTACGGTTACGTATATGTAGCACAGATTGCTCTTGGTGCTAACCCTGCACAGGCTGTTAAGGCTATCGCTGAAGCAGAAGCTTACAACGGACCTTCACTCATCATCGGTTACGCTCCTTGCGAACTTCACGGTATCGCTAAGGGCGGTATGAACCACTGCCAGGATGAAATGAAGAAAGCTGTTAAGGCCGGTTACTGGAACCTCTTCTCCTTCAACCCTGCACTTAAGGCAGAAGGAAAGAATCCGTTCACACTTACATCCAAAGAGGGTGACGGAACATATCAGGAATTCCTTAACAACGAGTCCAGATATACTCGTCTTGTTAAACCTTTCCCTGAAAGAGCAGAGAAACTCTTCGCAGAATCAGAGAAGGTTGCTAACGAGAGATATCAGCACTTAATGAAGCTCGTAGAACTCTACAAATAATCGTAAGATTATTAGTCCGGGGGTTACCTTGGACAGATCTGAAAAAAACTATATAAAACGAATCCCCGTATCGTAAGATGCGGGGATTTCGTTTATTACTCATAAAAGAAATAAGTATAGAGTTCTTTTCTTTGCGCAAAAAATACCGGCACCCGTTAGGGCACCGGTATTTCTTTTATGATTGATTAATTATTCTGTAACGCCTTCTTCGGCTGCCTGTGCAGCTGCTTCTGCAGCAGCAGCTTCTTCGGCCTCTTTCTTAAGTCTTTCGGCCTCGGCCTCAATTTCGTTCTGCTCGGCATTGATTTCCATGGCTCTTGCGGCTCTCTGGTTCTCTGCGGCAATTTCTTCGTCTGTTAAGAGACCTGACTCTTTCCATATGGTGAGATAGAAGTTGTATTTCATCATATTAATACTTGCAAGATAATATGAATCGTTTAATGCCATATAATTCTTTATATATGAATCGAGCGCTTCCTCGCAGTATACGGAAGTGTCAATTTTCCATACAGCCTCATGGTTGGTTGAATTATACTCAACCTTATCGTTTAAGAAGCTCTTGTTGTAAAGCATTGCTGTGTGCATACTGTCGGTGGAGAAAACGTCTGTACCCATCAAAAGTCTCGAATCAAAAGGAATATTGAAAAGATTAAGAATGGTGGGAACTATATCCACATTACAGCAGTATTCGTCGCAGTGGATGGGTTCTTCGAGTCCTGCACAGTAAATCATACATGTTGAATGATACTGGTCAAGTTCCGATATTTCTTTCTGGCAGAGGCTTGTTCTGCCTGCTTCGGAGAGATAGTAGGGATAATGGTCACCTGTCATTACGATTACGGTATTGTCGAGTTTTCCTGCTTCTTCAAGTCTTTCAAGAAGATAGTTCATTGATATTTCAACTTCATACTGTGAAGCAAGATAGTTGATTGCTTCGTTGTTGTAGTTTTCAAGCTCGTCGCCCAACAATTCTTTTACGGTATCAAGATTTTTTCTGGCTACATAGTTGGCGCTTGTATAAGGGCCGTGACCGGAAAAGGTCATGTAGTAAGCCATAAATCTGTCGTTTTCGAGGTAATAGTCCATCGACTGCTCCATCATTTCAAGGTCGCTTGAAGGCCAGGTGGATGTGAATTTCATGTCACCCATGAATTTGCAGTTTTCAAAACCGATATTGGGCCAGGAGAGATATCTTCTGTAATAAGTGCCGTAATAGTTGTGGAATCCGAAAGTTTCAACACCGTTTTCCACGAAGAAATCACCGAGACCGTAAGGCATGAATTTGCCTGCGGACTGAGGAAAACTTCCGACATCGGTACCGGACATTGCCCATCTTGATACATCGGGCCAGAGCGAAGTGGCAAATGCAAATTCACCGTTGGTCGTTGTATTTAAGAATGAGTTGTAATAGTTGTCGAGAACGATACCGTTGTTCTGCATTTTGTAGAGCGTGGGTGTAACTTTCTCGTTACAAGCGTATGACCAGAAGCCTTCGGCGCAGATGTATATAAGATTGTATCCTTCGAAAAGACCTGTATATTCATTTTTATAACTGGGTTCTCTTTCCGCAAGGAATGTATACATATTCTTTGCAGCTGCGTCGTTTGCATTTTCTGCAAGAGTAGCAAAGTCGAATCTTTCGTCAATCCAGGGATCGTATACGATTTCTTCAACAACTTCCTCAACCTGTGCATCGTTTTCGGAAGCGTTTTCTTCAACTGTTTCTGTAACGGTTTCCTGAACGGGTGTATCTGCTACAAGTTCAAAATCATCTTTTGTAACACTTACAAGTTCGGTACTTTCGTTATCGCCCGAACCTACACCGAAGTAATATGCTCCGGACTCAACTATAAAAGTAGCAAGTGTTCCGAGATGATTGGCTGTTGTATCCGTATCGGAAGAGTTGTTTGTAAGAACGTAGTATGCAGACTGTCTGTCGGTTCCGATAAGCTTTAATCCCTGTATTCCTGCAAACCATAATCCTACGGTAAGGAATATGGGAAGAATGTGTAAAAGAATGGGATATCCGGGATATTTTATCTTTTTTACGAGTGATAAAAAGATACAGATAATAGTCGGTGCAAGGAATATGGTAAGGAAAATGATTGATGCTATAAGCACACCTTCCATAGCCCAGAAAAAGTTGCCGACTGCGGTACCGCCCATTCCCATCATTGATACGGAGAAGAGCGAACCGAATATTCTGTAATAAACAAACTGAACGCAGTAGTAAATATTTATGATTAATATAAGAATCGGAAGAGTGATTTTGTTTCCGATGTTTTTAAAGAATCCTGCAAATATCGTAAAGAACATAGCCTCCGCAGGCACAAATGCCAGGAAAGCAAGATTCATTTTTATGATTTTGCCCGAGATCTGAAATCTTAAGAAGATTTCGCAGAAAGTAATTGCTGCTGCGAATATCAGGAAATAAATGCCAAGCGCACCGAGTCCTTTAAGGATTCTTTTGCCGAGGCTGCCTTTTTCCTTTTTAACCTCTTCAATATTGTCGTTTACCTGTATATTCCTCTTCATAATTGATATTCCTTTAACAATTTCAAAAACGCATTTAGAATACTATAATTTGATTTTTCAGTCAATCAGTTCTTTCATTATTTATATAAATATAACAAAAAATAGTTATACAGGGTTTGTCATATTAAAAATTTCACAAAAAAAACGCCCTATTTATACGATATATGGTAGAATGAAAGCGGTTGGTTTAATACATATATGCAGAGTAGGTATACTAAAGACCGCATGAAAGGAAGCAAAAATGGAATATACAATCGATGCTTTAAAAGTAAACGAACGTAAGGAAGCACATGAGTATTTAAAGGAAGTTTTTTCGTTTCCCGAGTATTACGGAAAAAATCTTGATGCGCTTTTTGACTGCCTCGGAGAAATGAGAATCGACAGAATAACAATTATTAACAGCGAAAAGGGAGAGAATTATTTTTATTCCGTACTTGATGTAATCAACGATCTCGGTATAGAAACCGTTATGGAGTAATATTCGTTTATTGAGTGTAAAAGAGGAAAAGAATGAAAAGAAAAACAACGGCTTTACTGGCGGTTTTTGCACTTGTTTTGTCTTTAACCGGATGTGATATCGTGGAATTTTTAAATACGCCCCTGGATACTCCGTTATTTCAGGAAAAAGAAGAGACCAAACAGGAAGATTTACAAACCGAAGAGAAAGATATTGTTATTATAACCGAACAGGAAAAAACAGATCCCGGTCAGATACCTGAACTCCTTAAAGAGAACAAAGAAATCGACGCATTCGGACTGTTTGCCGGAGACTGGATCTGTGAGGACGGTTCCTACTGCGAAGTCTGTACGAGAGCGAAAGACGGTGAAAAAGGAATAGCCTATTACGATAATGAGACTGGCTTGTACTGCGAGGGATATTTTCTTGACGTTTCTCTGACCGACAAAAACAATAATATGTATGCTCTGAGTTATCCGATAGGAAGTAACTATGAGATTTATTCGGTAAAACTGTCGGAGGACGGGCAATCCTTTGAGAATATCGGAGACGGAAAAACATTTGAACGTGTTGATGAAACCTTGTGGTCGGGAATAAATATCATGTATATTTATCCGATTCAGTCCCTGTACGCCGATTCATCTGTCTGGAAAGGGAAAGAACTGCATAACGGTAGCGAAGAATCATTGGACAAATGTCTTTATTCCGTGACCGATCTGGACTGGGACGGTTATCCCGAAATAATCAAATCAGGCTATTATAAGAACGATGAGCATGTTTACTCATATATTTATGAATATACGCCGGGTGATATTCCTAAGATGATGGACTGCGAAGTATTACACAATCCGGATATTAATGATATTGCTCCGAGTTTTTATGGAAACATCATCATGGATTATACTGTTGATGAAAGCGGAACCTGGAGTGAATACAGATATATCACTTTCGGAGAAACGCCTTTTGGCAGGGAAGAGCGGCTTTTGCATGAATACAGTATGAATATAAAAAAGAATACAGTTTCCCTGGAAGTGCTCTGCTCCAAAAAAACCATAAAAGACAATGACGGCAATAATTCATATTATTATTACGATGCAGACAATACGGAAATCAAAGTAGGAGAATTCTACGGTATAATGGATGAAAAATCCAAGAATGAAAAATACGTCAGCATCAACGGCTTCGACAAGATAACTCTTGAGAACATGATTGAATCGCTGAGGGAATTTCCGTTCGAATATAACTTTTAAAAGAAGAAATACCTGTCCCGTTTATTGGACAGGTACCTGTGATATACTCCTCCTGTAAACAAAAGGAAAACCTATTGTAGGAGGATATATAAGATGACAGGAAAAATTAAGTTATTTACAATTATCGCAGCAGTAATCGTTATATCGGTAGTTTTAAGCGTATCCGTTAAAGCATATGCAAATGATAAAAAAGGTCGCGAGTACAGGGAAGCAATTGAGAGAAGCGAAGCTGAATACGTAAAAGACGTAAGAGAGTACTTAAACGATTATGGTTTTAAAAACGCAGGCGTTAATCTTACAAAAGAATATGACGAAAACAGAAACGTAACTTATAAGCTGGTAGTTAATCATCATTCGTTTGAATATGCTTCGGATGCCAAGATCCGCAATATGGAAAACTGCTTTTATGAGAAGGCGGATGAGTATCTTAGCGGAAATCTTAAGACCGAATTTTCTTTCTGAAAAACAATAGTGACAATTTTGATTACTACATGCTATAATGTCTACGTTTGAATAATAAGCATTTTTAGGAGGAATCAAATATATGTATTCGTTGGAAGAAGTAAAAAAGGTTGATCCCGAGATAGCTTCAGCCATTTGCGATGAAGAAGCAAGACAGAATTCTCATATCGAGCTTATCGCATCTGAGAACTGGGTATCCAAGGCAGTAATGGCTGCAATGGGCAGCATCCTTACAAACAAGTATGCTGAAGGTTATCCCGCAAAGAGATATTACGGCGGATGCGGATGTGTTGACGTTGTTGAAAATCTTGCAATCGAAAGAGCAAAAGAGCTTTTCGGATGTGATTATGCTAACGTTCAGCCTCATTCGGGCGCTCAGGCAAACATGGCAGTTCAGTTTGCAATTCTTAATCCCGGGGATACCATCATGGGTATGAACCTCGACCACGGCGGACATCTTACACACGGTTCACCCGTTAATATGTCCGGTAAATACTTCAATGTCGTACCTTACGGCGTAAATGACGACGGATTCATTGATTACGATAAATTACGTGAACTTGCTTTAGAGTGCAAACCCAAAATGATTATTGCAGGTGCTTCCGCTTACGCAAGAACAATTGACTTCAAGAAATTCAGAGAAGTGTGTGATGAGGTTGGTGCGGTTCTTATGGTAGATATCGCTCACATCGCAGGTCTTGTAGTTGCAGGCCTTCATCCCTCACCCTTCCCTTATGCAGATGTTGTTACAACAACAACTCATAAAACACTCCGCGGACCCAGAGGCGGTATGATTCTTGCCAACAAGGAAGCAGCAGAGAAGTACAACTTCAACAAGGCTATCTTCCCCGGCATCCAGGGCGGACCTTTAATGCATGTTATCGCCGGTAAGGCAGTTTGCTTTAAAGAAGCATTATCACCTGAGTTCAAGGTTTATGCACAGAACATTATTGACAACGCACAGGCTCTTTGCAACGGTCTTCTTTCAAGAGGCGTTAAGATCGTTTCAGGCGGTACAGACAACCATCTTATGCTCGTTGACTTAAGAGGTGAGAAGTACACAGGTAAGGAAGTTGAGAAGATGCTCGACGAGGCTCACATCACAGCCAACAAGAACACAGTTCCCAACGATCCTCAGAAGCCTTTCGTTACAAGCGGTGTAAGACTTGGTACTCCCGCAGTTACATCCCGCGGCATGAATACCGAAGATATGGATAAGATTGCAGACGCTATCGCAGCTATCGTTAAGGGCGGCGAAGAGAAGATTCCTTACGCAAGAGCAATCGTAGACGAACTTACCGCAAAATATCCTTTGATTTAATATTACGGGGAGGCTAAGCCTCCCCTTTTACGTATTTAGCTTTCTAAGGGGAAATAAATGCGAAAAAGATTTTTTGACAGATTTAAAATTTTAATATCGGTTTTTCTTGCAGTAGTTTTTATGGCAGCATGCGACAGAACGGTTGTAGTTACCGGAGGATTTGCCGAAGGAGAGGTTTTCAGAATCAATACTTTAAGCTGCAACCGCAGTGAGATGAACATTTACCTTACCAACATGGCAAATGCTTACGAAGCTACATTCGGTGAGCAGATCTGGACCACATCCGCAGGCAATACAACAATTGAGGATGCTTTTAAGGAAACGGTTCTTGCCAAGGTTACCAGAATCAAGGTACTTAATCTGATGGCCAAGGAAGAGAAGATAACTCTTTCGGGAGATGAAAAGAAATCTCTTAAAAAAGCAGCCAAGGCATATATGAAGACGCTTTCAAAGAATGAAAAGGCTGAACTTGGTGCCGACGAGGATTTGGTATATCAGATGTATTCCGAGTATGCTCTGGCGGAAAAGGTCTACAATTCCATCGTTGATGAAGTGAATTTTGAAATAAGCGATGACGATGCCAGAAGTATAACAGTTGAGCAGATATTTATAAAGACTTATCACGAGGATACACACGGAAGACTGACCGACTACTCCGATGCAGCCAAGGCTGAAGCCAAAGAAAGAGCTCTGGCAATAAGAGAAAAGGCAGTTACCGAGTCCGATTTCGAAAGCCTCTGTGCTCTTTATAACGAAGAAGATGAGAGTACCCATACCTACAGAAGAGGAGAAATGCCCGAAGCTTACGAAAACGTGGCATTTGCACTCGAGGAAGGTGAGATAAGCTATGTAATCACAACCGAGGACGGATATTACATAGTCAAGTGCATCAGCACATACGAAAGAAAGGCTACGAACGAAAACAAGGAAGCAATCATAAACGAAGCCAAGAGAAAGGCTTTCGAAGAAAAATACAATGAATTCTTACCCAATATCATAGCAAATATCAATGAAAAGGAGTGGGAAAGCATTAAGATTATCCACAACGCAGAAATGAAAACAGACTCGTTTTTCGATATCTACACAGACATAATGATTGACGGAAAATGATTTTATTAGCACTCAAGCAAATTGAGTGCTAATTTTTTGTTGACTTTTAAAAATGCCGGTTTTATAATTATCACTGTACGATAAAAACAAGTGTTTTTAACACATAATATATTCTAAAGAGGTGAGTAAAAATGGCTAAAAAAGGTTCATTATCAATTAATTCGGAAAACATATTTCCGATTATCAAAAAGTGGCTTTATTCAGACCACGATATATTTATTCGTGAGCTTATCTCTAACGGCTGTGATGCCATAACAAAGCTCAAAAAGCTCGATATGATGGGAGAATACACACTTCCCGACGGCTTCAAGGAAAGAATCGACGTAACGGTAAATCCCGAGAAAAAGACAATTACATTTACAGATAACGGTCTTGGTATGACATCAGATGAGGTTGAGGAATACATCAACCAGATCGCATTTTCAGGCGCTACCGATTTCATCGAAAAATACAAAGACAAAGCAAATGACGATCAGATCATCGGACATTTCGGACTTGGCTTTTATTCGGCATTCATGGTTTCCGAAAAGGTTACAATCGATACACTTTCATACAAGGAAGGCGCAAAGGCTGTTCACTGGGAGTGTGACGGCGGTACCGAATTTACTATGGAAGATTCCGACAAGGCTGAAGTAGGTACAAAGATTACTCTTTACTTAATGGAAGACTGCGTTGAGTTCTGCAACGAATACCGTGCCAAAGAAATTATCAAAAAATACTGTTCCTTCATGCCTACAGAAATCTACATTTCTAAGGAAGACACAAAGGAAACACAGACCATAAATGCAAGCGAAAAACTTGACAGCGATATTGTAATTGAAGAACTTGAAAAGAAAGAGGGCGAGGACGAGGCAAAGATTAAGATTAAAAAGCGTCCCGAGCTTCTTAATGATACACATCCTTTGTGGATGAAGAATCCCGCAGAGTGCGAAAAAGAAGATTATCTTAAATTCTACCGCAAGGTATTTAACGATTACAAAGAGCCTCTTTTCTGGATTCATTTAAATATGGATTATCCGTTCAATCTTAAGGGTATTTTATACTTCCCTAAGATTAACATGGAATATGATGCAATCGAAGGCACCATCAAGCTTTACAACAACCAGGTATTTATCGCAGATAACATAAAAGAAGTAATCCCCGAGTTTCTGCTTCTTTTAAAAGGCGTGCTTGACTGTCCGGACCTTCCTTTGAACGTATCGCGTTCAGCACTTCAGAACGACGGATTTGTTAATAAAATCAGCGAATACATCACCAAGAAAGTTGCAGACAAGCTTTCCGGAATGTGCAAGACCGATAAGGAAAATTACGAGAAATACTGGGGAGATATTTCACCCTTCATCAAATACGGCTGCTTAAAGGACGACAAGTTCTGTGAAAAGATGAATGATTATATTCTCTTTAAGAATCTTGAAGGAAACTATATGACACTTCCCGAGTGCCTTGAGACAAAGCCCATCGATACAGAAGATGCTGTGGATGAAGAAGGAAATCCCGTAGAAGCAGAAGTAGTCGAGCCTGAAGCTGAAGAAGCAAAGGAAGACGAAAAGAAAGAAAAGATAATATATTTCGTGACCGATCCCGTTGAGCAGAGCCAGTACGTGGCTATGTTTAAGAAAGCAAAAATGGATGCGGTAATGCTTACAGACAACATAGATATGCCTTTCATCAATCAGCTTGAAATGAAGAACGAAGGCGTAATCTTTAAGAGAATCGACGAAGATTTATCCGATGCTTTAAAGACAAAGAACTCTGCTAAGGTGGAAGAGGAACTTAAGGCGAACGAAGAGGAACTTGCCAAACTCTTTAAGAAGATTGTAAAGAAAGACAATATCAAGGTTAAACTCGAAAAGCTTAAAAACAAAGATATTTCCGCAATGATGACAATGTCCGGCGAGACCAGAAAGATGCAGGAAATGATGCGTATGTATGCAAGCGGAATGGGTATAGATGAATTCAGCAAGGAAGGCCTTACACTTGTACTTAATGCAAACAACAAGCTGGTTCAGTTCTTAATTGAGGAAAAGGACGGAGAGAACGTAAATCTTATCTGCGAACAGCTCTTTGACTTAGCCCTCATCCAGCATGGACCTTTATCACCCGATGAGATGACCAAGTTCGTACAAAGATCAAACAAAATCATGATGATACTTGCAAAATAAACCGATTAAGAAGAGAAGCCAAAAAACTTCTCTTCTTTTTACGTATATATGATATAAAGACGTATACTAAAGTGATTTATTGTTGAGAAATGCGTCAGTTTGTAGTAAAATAACTATATCTGTGGGTTTATGTAAAAAAGTAGAAATTTCCACGGTTTTATGGAGGATGATATGAAGAAATATGTTGCCGGATTAGTAGCCGGAACCATGATTTTAAGTTTGGTAGCATGCCTTCCTACAGGCGTAAATAACGCAGGCGACAAAGATTCCAATGATGCAGTTGCAACAATTACTTCCGATTCAAATCCCGGAAGCAGTACTGTAACCACCGATAACGGAAACGATGTAAATCATAATAATACGGATAACCCCGACAATTCAGGTGATAACGGCAATAATACCGAATCAAAATCGGCATATACAAGTTATCCCATATATTATGTGTACGATTATACGGTTGAAAATAAATTTGCCGATGATACAGACTATAACAGTATAAAGACCATTGATACCGCATATTCAAATATTTATGTATCAACAGGTGAATATAACAATTTTGAGTATGCCGAACTTAACGAAAAGTTTCAGCAGGTTAACCAGGATAATGAAGATGCACTAAAAGAGATATTTGAAGGTTTTGAGAAGGATTATGATGAACTGTTCGCGGATGTTGAACTTAACTGGGGCCCGGCTTTATACGAATATGACCACAAAGGTGTCATAAGAGCGGACCAAAAGATTTTCTCCACGGGAAATAATGCCGAAGTTTATTACGGCGGTGTTCACGGCGGCAACTATGTGGGCGGAAAATGTTATGATTCGCAGACCGGTAAAGAAATTACATTTAATGATGTTTTTTTGAAAACAGACGGACTTGCAGATATCATTACAGACAAACTTTACGAGAATTATGACAAAGAAATCTTCTTCTCCGAAACAAGAGAAGAATTAAAAGAAGACGTTCAGATGTATATCGACCAGCTGGTTGAAGGAACAGGATCAAACTGGACTGTAAACTATGACGGCGTAGGCATTTACTTCGGTGATTACGCACTTGCTGCATATGCATCGGGCCATCAGATTGTATTCATTAACTACGACGAATATCCTGAGTACCTTAATGCAGAATATTTTGAGGATGTGGATGACGAATATATAATGCATGTTTCTCAGTATGTATATTATCCTATGTATCTTGGCAATAAAGAATACGGATTAAGCTTTTCGTGGGAAAAGAAGTGGAATGAAGAAGGCCAGTTTTATTCAGATACATACCAGTTTTTGAATATTTACGGCCCGGGAGATTTTTATCAGACAATAAATATTGACGGTTCGTTTATTGACCCGAATATTTATATCGTAAGAAAAGGCGGAACAGATTATCTTTACGTCCAGAACCATTTCTTTGACGGAGTTGACTTCTTACAGGTGTATGAGTTTAACGGCAAAGAATTCGAAGAAGTTATGGATTTTGATGGTGGCCTTTCATTTGAAACAAACGAGCTTAGGGGAACCACCTTCTGGGCTAATGGTTCTTTTGCAGGCAGTTTTGCTTTCTCATCGACAGAAGCCAATGTCGGAGATGACGGAATGCTTGAACTCGGTGAAGTATTTTACTATGACCTTTATGATGGCTGGGAAGAACACAGTTATTACGAAGCGGTTTCGGATATGAAGTCATCTGAACCGGACGAGAATTTAAAGCCTTCAAATAATGAGAAAACTCTTGCAAAGGGAACAAAGATCAGACCTTTTGCCGGCGATCTGGATAAATACATTGTTTTGATTGATACAAACGGTGAGCTTTATGCGTTTGACATTAAATGGGACAGTTATGAAATGACAATAAACGGCAAAAAAACATTCGATCTTTTCAATATACATGAAGATTGGTAAAAAGGAGTAAAAATGGCACAGGTTGGAATAGTAATGGGCTCGGATTCCGATATGCCCGTAATGAGCAAAGCAGCAGAAATGCTCGACAAATTTGGAATTTCTTATGAGATGACTATCATCTCCGCACACAGAGAACCCGATGTGTTCTTTGAATATGCTAAAACAGCTGAATCAAAGGGCTTTAAGGTAATTATTGCAGGCGCAGGAATGGCAGCACACCTTCCCGGTATGTGCGCAGCTATTTTCCCGATGCCCGTAATCGGCATACCCATGCACACAACAAGCCTTGGCGGAAGAGATTCACTTTATTCAATCGTACAGATGCCTTCAGGCATTCCCGTAGCTACTGTTGCAATTAACGGCGGAGCAAATGCAGGTATTTTAGCAGCTAAGATTCTGGCTACATCCGATGCAGAACTTTTACAGAAATTAAAAGATTATTCCGAATCACTTAAAAGAAACGTTCAGGAAAAAGACGCAAGATTACAGGAAGTCGGATATAAAAATTATTAAAATTGGTAAGCAAATACCATAAAGTATAGGGATAAAAATATTTATTTTTTAAGGAGAAAAAAATGGATTACAAATCGTCCGGAGTTGACATCGAGGCAGGTTACAAATCTGTCGAACTGATGAAAGGTTTTGTAAAAGAAACATTCAGAGAAGAAGTACTTGGAGGAATCGGCGGATTCTCGGGCGCTTTCTCAATGAGCAAATTAAAAGAAATGGATGACCCCGTTCTTTTATCCGGTACAGACGGATGCGGAACAAAGGTTAAACTGGCATTTCTTCTCGACAAGCATGATACTATCGGTATTGACGCTGTAGCAATGTGCGTAAACGATGTTGCATGTGCGGGCGGCGAGCCTTTGTTTTTCCTTGATTACATAGCATGCGGCAAAAACATTCCCGAGAAAATCGCAACCATCGTAAAAGGTGTGGCAGAAGGCTGCAAGCAGTCAGGCTGTGCTTTAATCGGCGGCGAAACAGCAGAACATCCCGGACTTATGCCTGAAGACGAATACGATCTTGCAGGATTTGCCGTAGGTGTTGTTGACAGAAAAGACCTTATCACAGGCCAGAACATAAAAGACGGAGACGTTCTCATCGGTATCGCATCAAGCGGTGTTCATTCAAACGGTTTCTCACTTGTCAGAAAAGTTTTCAGAATGACAGAAGACAATTTAAACCGCTACAGAGACGAACTCGGAACAACACTCGGTGAAGCGCTCATCGCTCCCACAAAGATTTATGTTAAGGCTTTAAAGAGCGTAAAAGATGCAGGTGTTGTATTAAAGGGCTGCAGCCACATTACAGGCGGCGGATTTTATGAGAACATCCCCAGAATGCTTCCCGAAGGCATTGTTGCAGAGGTAAAGAAGGATTCTTATCCCGTACCCGCTATCTTCGGACTTATCCAGAAAGAAGGCAACATCGCAGAAGAAATGATGTACAACACTTTCAACATGGGTCTCGGAATGGTTGTTGCAGTTGATCCCGCAGATGCTGACAAGGCAATGGCTGCAATTAAGGCAGCAGGCGAGGAACCTTATATCGTAGGTAAGTGCAAGAACGGCACTAAGGGAGTTGAATTATGTTAAAAATTGTTGTCTGTGTATCGGGCGGCGGTACAAATCTTCAGGCAATTATTGATTCGATAAACAGTGGAAAATTACAGAATACGGAAATCGTAGGAGTTATTTCGAACAACCCTAACGCATATGCGCTTGAGAGAGCTAAGAATGCAGGAGTAAAGGGAATCTGCGTATCTCCGAAGTCATTTGCCGACAGAGAGGAATTCAACAAGGCATTCCTTGATGCTTTGAATGATTTTAATCCCGACCTCGTTGTGCTTGCAGGCTTCCTTGTAGTTATTCCGAAGATTGTTATCGAAGCTTACAGAGGAAGAATTATTAACATTCATCCCTCGCTTATCCCTTCATTTTGCGGAACGGGATATTACGGACTCAAGGTACACGAAGCGGCTCTTGCAAGAGGCGTGAAGATTACCGGAGCCACTGTTCACTATGTGGATGAAGGAACGGACACGGGTCCGATTATTATGCAGAAAGCAGTCGAAGTTCTTGATGGCGATACGCCCGAGATTCTTCAGAGAAGAGTCATGGAACAGGCTGAATGGATTATATTACCCGAAAGTATTGGTTTGATTGCAAAGGAGACGAAAGAGACAAAATGAAAATACTTGTAGTCGGCGGCGGTGGAAGAGAACATGCCATCGTAAAAGCAATATCTAAGAGTGAAAGAGTGGATAAAATTTACTGCGTACCCGGAAATGCCGGCATAGCAGAACTTGCGGAATGTGCTCCTATCGGAGTAATGGAATTTGACAAGGTTGCAATGTATGCATTGGAAAAACAGGTTGACATGGTTGTTGTCGGACCTGACGATCCTTTGGTAGCAGGCATTGTGGATGTACTTGAAACAGCAGGATTAAAGGTATTCGGACCCAACAAAAAAGCTGCTATCCTCGAAGGAAGCAAGGCTTTTTCAAAGGATTTGATGAAAAAATACAATATTCCCACTGCAAAGTACGAAGTATTTGAGGAATCCGAACCTGCAATTAAATTCCTTGATCAGTGCAAATTCCCCATCGTGCTTAAGGCAGACGGTCTTGCACTCGGCAAAGGCGTTCTTATCTGCAAAGATTACGACGAAGCCGTTGCAGGCATCCATGAAATTATGGATGACAAGAAATTCGGCAGCGCAGGTAATAAGATGGTAATCGAAGAGTTCCTTACAGGAAGGGAAGTCAGCGTATTATCATTTACCGACGGAAAGACAATCAAGATCATGACATCTGCACAGGATCATAAAAGAGCCAAAGACAATGACGAAGGCTTAAATACAGGCGGTATGGGAACATTTTCTCCTTCACCTTTCTATACCGACAGAGTGGATGATTTCTGTAAGAAATACATTTATCAGGCAACTGTGGATGCAATGAGATCAGAGGGCAGAGATTTCAAGGGAGTTATCTTCTTCGGACTTATGTTAACCTCTGAAGGCCCCAGAGTTCTTGAATACAACGCAAGATTCGGCGATCCCGAGACACAGGTTGTTCTTCCGAGAATGAAGAATGATATCGTGGATGTATTCGAAGCATGTATCGAAGGAAGACTTGACAAGATTGATCTTGAATTCGAAGACAATGCTGCGGTTTGCGTTGTACTTGCAAGCGACGGATATCCTGTTTCTTACGAAAAAGGAAAAGAAATCAGAGGTCTTGAAAATTTCAACGGAAAAGAAGATTATTTCTGCTTTCATGCGGGCAGCAAATTCGCTGACGGTAAGGTGGTTACAAACGGAGGAAGAGTGCTTGGTATTACGGCACTCGGAAACGACTTAAAAGAGGCCAGAAAGAAAGCCTACGAAGCAACCGAATGGGTTGATTTCGACAACAAATACATGCGTCACGATATAGGTAAGGCTATTGACGAAGCATAGATGCAGATTTGACTTTTTAAGCAAAAAAATGTATATTTTATTAGATGTATAATACATTTTATGAGGTGATTGACAGATGAAATTAACTAATAGAAAAAACTTTTGGAGAAACGGAATTTCGGCATTTGCAATTCTTCTTGTTTGTCTTTTCCTTTTACCTATCACGGCTAAGGCAGACACACCCGGTACCGTAAATGACACTAATGTAAATATCCGTTCGGAAGCAGATGCAACAAGTACTTCTCTCGGAAAAGTCAATTCAGGTGACAAGGTTACCATTATCGAAGAGAAGACCAATGCACAGAACGTACTCTGGTACAAGATTACAACTGCTACAGGAACCACAGGTTATGTAAGAGCAGACTTCATTACCAAGGGCGATTCTGCTACCACAAATAACAATAACAACAACACAAACACAAATACAAACACTAACACAACAACTACTACAACAACTACAACAACCACAACTACACCCCCTGCAACAACCAACGTAACAAACGTTGATGCAAAACCTGCATACATCGCAGGCGATGTGGTTAATATCCGTTCACAGGCTTCAGCTTCTTCAGACTTAATTGCAAAGGCTCAGAAGAATACAGAAGTTACCGTTACAGGCGAAGCTACAGCTTCCGACGGATACAAGTGGTATAAAGTTACATTTACGGCAGACGGTGCAAACAAATCAGGTTTCATAAGAAGCGACCTTCTTACATTTACAAAACCCACCAATACACCTGCTGAAACAAACATTGATTCAACAACTACGGATAATCCCGATACCACAACTCCTGTCGAAGATCCCGGCACAACAGAAACAGGTACGGATGAACCCGTAGAGAATCCTGAAACTCCTGCAACAGAAGAACCTGCAGAAGTTAAGAAAGGCATTACACCTCTTCAGCCTTTCGAAGCACCTTCAGATCTTCCTGACGGATTTGACGAAGTTCAGCTTGAAACAGGCGAAAAGGTATGGCATAAAGGCGATTTCTACATCATCTACGGTATGAACGAAAGAGAGATTACCGGATGGTATGTTCTCGATGAGAAGAACAGCACATACGTTTCATACGACGGACTTTTTGATGCAACAGCTAAGAAGAAAGATAAAGATTCCTCAGGTAAGATTTTCGGAATCGATTTAAAGGTTATCCTTATAATTCTTATCATTGTAATTATCCTTCTTCTTGCAGCAGTATTCTTCATGGCGTTAAAGCTTTCTAAGGGCGTTGAAAACGACGACGATTACGACTATGACGATTATGAAGATGAAGAAGATGAAGACGAAATCCCCGTTTCTTCAATTGAGAATTCCAGAGGACGTTCTTCAAGAGAAGACAGAACTTCGGCAAGAGCGGAAAAAGAACCCAAGCAGAGTAAAGCGGCGAAAGCCAAAGACAAGTTCTTAAATTACTTTACTACCGAGGTTGACGACGAAGCCGAGGATGATGAATATTATGACGACGTGGATGATGACGACGACATAGATTTCATTGATATCTAATAAATTTTAAAGCCTCTGTTAGAAATAACAGAGGCTTCTTTATAAGGGAATTATTTATGGAATTAAACGAGCAGAGCAAACAGGTATTAAAATATGCCAATCAGATAGGAAAGACGCTCGGTGCAAGTGCGCTTGACACCCAGCATCTTTTATATGGTCTTGCAAAGTGCAGCGAATCACTCGCAGGCACTATTCTTGAATCTCACGGCATCACATGTGCAGCTATTAAGAAATGTTTCGAATCAAGAAGCGAATCCTTAAGAAAAGTGGTTGTAAAGGGCAAACTTGACTTAACACCCCAGGTTAAAAAGATTCTTGATGTCGCTGAAAAGGTTGCAAGAGACACAGGTTCCGATCTTATAGGTACGGAGCATATTCTTTATGCCATTGTGACCGAAGACAAATGCCTTGCATACAACCTTCTTTTATATCTCCTAAAAGATACCGGCACTCCCGTTTCCAAGATTGCGGAAGAAATAGCCGCAAACTTCGGATTTGACGATGAAGGTTATATCCCCGACGAATATGTAAGAGCCGAGGAAAGTCCCATGGGCGAAGGTCCTCAGAGATTCAGTCTTGAGGATTATACAAAAGACATTACCGAAATGGCTGCAAACGGCGAGCTTGATCCCGTTATCGGAAGAGATGACGAGATTATGCGTATTATTCAGGTGCTTGCCAGAAGAAGCAAGAACAATCCCTGCCTCGTAGGCCAGCCCGGTGTAGGCAAAACAGCAATCGTAGAAGGCCTTGCGCAGAGGATGGCTGACGGAAGCGTTCCCGACATCATAAAAGATAAAAGAATCCTCTCACTTGATATGTCATCACTCGTGGCAGGTACACAGTACCGTGGTGAGTTTGAGAAGAGATTAAAGGCTGTTATCGAAGAAGTTTCCGAAGACGGTAATATAATCCTTTTTATGGATGAAATTCACACGCTTATTGGTGCAGGCGGAGCAAAGGGTACACTTGATGCTTCTAACATCTTAAAGCCCGCATTATCGCGCGGAGAAATCCAGTTAATCGGTGCAACCACAGAAGAAGAATTCAGAAAGTACTTCGAAAAAGATGCAGCGCTTGAGAGAAGATTCCAGCCCATAGCCGTATCACAGCCCACAAAAGAAGATACTCTTAAAATTCTTATGGGCATTAAGCATAAATACGAAGAGCATCACAATGTTGTATATGATGCAGAAGCTATTGAAGCCTGCGTAAATCTTTCCGACAGATACATTACCGACAGAAACCTTCCCGATAAGGCAATCGATGTAATGGATGAGGCGGCTGCGCTTGTTTCACTTACAGGCTACAAGCCTTCGGATAAAATACGTCTTTTACGAGAAAAAATCTTTGAATGCGACCGCATTATGAAAGAGTCCATTGAAAACGGTGAATTCGAAAAAGCGGGAGAGGCAAAGAAAGAGCAGGATGTTTTATTCGAGACATTAAGAAAGTCCGAAGCAGCCGAGAAGAGAAGAAAGAAGAAGAGCGAAAAGGCAGTTACCGTCGATGAGGTTGAAAAGGTTATCTCAAGATGGAGCAAAGTGCCTGTTTCCGAACTTTCAAAGAAAGAGTCTGACAGACTTATCGGACTTGAGAAGAACCTACATAAAAGAATCATAGGCCAGGACGAGGCTGTTGAGGCCGTAAGTAAGGCCATTAGAAGAGGACGTATCGGTTTATCAGACCCTAAGCGTCCTATCGGAAGCTTTGTATTCTTGGGACCTACAGGTGTAGGAAAAACCGAACTTTCTAAGGCACTTGCAGAAGCAGTATTCGGCTCGGAAGATTCGCTTATCAGAGTCGATATGTCCGAATACATGGAAGCACATTCGGTATCAAAGATACTCGGTTCGCCTCCCGGATATGTAGGCTTTGACGACGGCGGACAGCTTTCGGAGAGAGTAAGAAAAAATCCTTATTCGGTAGTTCTTTTTGATGAAATCGAAAAGGCTCATCCGGATGTTTTTAACGTGCTTTTACAGATTCTTGACGACGGCCAGGTAACCGATTCTCAGGGCAGAAAGATTAACTTTAAGAACACAATCATCATTATGACTTCAAATGTCGGCGCCAAGAGAATCACCGAACCCAAGAATTTAGGTTTCGGCAGCAAGGAAACCAAAGAGCAGAATTACGAAAAGATGAAAGCAAACGTAATGGAAGAGGTTAAACAGCTCTTTAAGCCCGAGTTTATCAACAGAATCGATGATTTTATCGTATTCCACAAACTCGACAGAAAAGAACTCGAAGACATTACTTCACTCCTTCTTTCAAACCTTGCAAAACGTGCCAAAGAGCAGATGAATATTGACCTTAAATTCACGGTTGCCCTTAAAAATCATATAGTCGACAAGTTCTCAAATCCTTTAATGGGGGCAAGACCTTTAAGACGCGGAATTATGATTGATATTGAGGATCCTTTAGCCAGCGAAATACTTTCCGGAAACATTGAAGAAGGCGATACGGTTAAAGTTTCGTTCAACAAGGGAAAGGTAAATTTTCACTAAAAATTTATAGAAATTAAGTCTGCTTTAAGGTATAATAAAATCATCCGAAATATAGAAATTTGCCCCGGCGTTTATGCTAGAAAAATCGGATAGAGGGGACATTAACAAATATTAAATGGGGGTATTTAAATGGATATCATCAGTACTTCGGAAAACGGGAAACTTGCATTCGGAAACTACGAACTTCCCGAAAAGCAGAAGAAAGAGGATTTTCCTCACTGCGGCGATCTGTACAAGATCAAGACTTACAATACAATGACGAAGCTCGAAAAGAACGGTTTATTCCTTTTTGAGTCGGTTCCGGGTACCAATGTTACGGATTTTGAAGAAAACGATAACGGTTTGTTTTTTAAAGTAGAATCAGACAAGGATTCACAGATTACCGTTGGACTTGAAGAGAATACCGAATATGATATTTCAATCGACGGAAAATCAATCGGTAAAATGAAGTCAAACGGCTCCGGTAAAGTTAGTTTTTCGGTTGAACTTTCAAAAGGAGAAGTAAAAGACATAAAAATAGTCAAATAGAGGGTTTATGTCAAAGGATAAAGTTAAAACCGTTTTCTTTTGTACGGAATGCGGTTATGAATCACCGAAGTGGATGGGCCAGTGCCCGGGATGCAAGGCTTGGAACACTTTTAAGGAAGGACTTGATAACAAACAGTCCGTAAAAGGTTCACCTTCGACAAAGAGAAGCACATCGGAAAAGACCGTCATAATCCCTGTCTCAAAAGTTGAGATAAAAAAAGAAGACAAAATAAAAACAAATATCGGTGAACTTGACAGAGTCCTGGGCGGTGGTATCGTTTGGGGCTCTTTAACTCTAATAGGCGGCGATCCCGGAATCGGAAAATCGACGCTTCTTTTGCAGGTCTGCAAATCTCTCGGAGATTCAGGAAAAAATATATTATATGTTTCGGGCGAGGAATCGGCCGCTCAGATTAAACTGCGCGCCGACAGAATAGGAGAGTTTAAGGATAACGTTAAACTCTACTGCGAAACCTGCCTTGACGACATAAAAGAAGTTATAGAAGAGACCAAGCCCGAAGTGGTTGTAATCGATTCCATACAGACCATGTTTTTAGAGGATGTGGCATCTGCTCCCGGAAGCGTATCACAGGTAAGGGAAGCAACGGGAGTTTTGATGAGACTTGCCAAGGGCTTAGGCGTTTCGATTTTTATAGTCGGACACGTAACCAAGGACGGAAATGTTGCGGGACCCAAAATGCTTGAGCATATGGTTGATACGGTGCTTTATTTCGAGGGCGACAGACATGCTTCCTACAGGATTTTAAGAGGTGTTAAAAACCGTTTCGGATCTACCAATGAGATTGGTGTATTCGAGATGAGAAACCAGGGCCTCGTGGAGGTCGCAAATCCCTCGGAATTTATGCTTTCGGGAAGACCTGTAGGTTCCTCGGGAAATGTTGTTTCCTGCTCGATGGAAGGCACAAGACCGATCTTCATAGAGATTCAGGCACTTATCACCACAACAAACTTCGGTATTCCGAGACGCCAGTCCGACGGTGTTGATTTAAACAGAGTCAATCTCTTAATGGCCGTGCTTGAAAAGAAGATGGGCCTGCCGTTCGGAAACTGCGATGCATACATAAATGTTGCGGGCGGTATCAAAGTATCGGAACCCGCAGTGGATTTGGGACTAGTCGTTGCAATTCTTTCAAGCTTCCACAACAAGCCGGTAAAAGAAGATATCGCAGTCTTCGGAGAAGTTGGTTTGTCCGGCGAAGTAAGAGCCATAGCACAGGCTGACGTACGAGTAAACGAAGCAAAGAAACTTGGCTTTAAAAAGTGCATTCTTCCCGCATCATGCAAAAAGAGTATTCAGAATGCGGAGGGCATGGAGCTTGTATTTATAGAGAATATAAAAGAGTTAAAAATCTAAAACAGGTTAACATAATGTGTATTTGTTAACATAATTCTATAACGGTTAACATAAAATTTCTTTTCTTTTATGAGTAATAAAGATATTTTAAAAGAATAGTTTACATAAAATATATTGAGAGGTTACGTATGAATACTTACAAAGTAAAGGTTGGTAAGAAAACAAAAAAATATCCCGAAGGTACGACGTTTGAGGTGATAGCAGAGGATTTTAAGGATAATTTTACCTCTGATATCGCAATTGCGATTTTCAACGGCAAAATGAAAGAACTCGCCAAAACACTCGATTCGGACGGAAATCTTGAGTTTCTCGACGTAAAGGACGGCACAGGATACAGAACATTTAAAAGAACTGCGGTTCTTATGTTCATGAAGGCTTGCAGTGATGTTATCGGCGAAGATAAGATAAAAAAGATTAAGCTCGAGTTTTCGGTTAATACCGGTTATTTCTTCTCGTGCGACGGAGATTTTAAGGTAACAGCCGCTCTTGCGAAAAAACTTGAGAAGAGAATGCGCGAGCTTTCCGACAATAAAACTCCTATTTTAAAAACAACCAAGCCCGTTGAGGAAGCAGGTAAGATTTTTGCCGCACAGGGAATGGAAGATAAACTTAAGCTTATCAAATACAGAAAGAGCTCTGTAATAAACTTATACGAACTTGACGGCTATTTTGATTATTATTACGGATATATGCTTCCGAACTGCGGATATGTAAGACTTTTCGAAGTTCTCAAATACAAGGAAGGCTTTATTTTAAATCTCCCGAGAAGAAAAGCTCCCGATGTGCTTGAAGAATTTGTACCGCTTGAAAAAGTGTTCGATACTATGATGACCGCTACCAGGTGGGGAGATATGCTCGGTATTGATACCGTAGGTGATTTAAATGACTGCATCTGCTCCGGCGATATTGACGATATGGTGCTTGTTCAGGAAGCTTTGCAGGAGAGAAGAATCAGTGAAATCGCCAAGGATATTGCAGCAAGAAAAGGCGTTAAGTTTATTATGATTGCAGGTCCTTCCTCATCTGGAAAGACAAGCTTTTCACACAGACTTTCCGTCCAGCTTCGTACATTAGGCCTTAAGCCTCATCCTATTGCAGTGGATGACTATTTTGTAAACAGAGCGGATACTCCGCTTGACGAAAACGGCAATTACAATTTTGAATGTCTTGAAGCAATCGATGTTAAACTCTTTAACGATGACATGAACAAACTTCTTGCGGGAAAGAGAGTGGAAATTCCCACATTCAATTTTAAGATTGGTGCCAGAGAGTATAAGGGCAATTTCAAACAGCTCGGTCCCGAGGATGTGCTTGTAATCGAAGGCATTCATGCTCTTAACGACAAGATGAGCGAGACTCTTCCTGTTGAGAGTAAATATAAGATTTATATTTCGGCACTTACAGTTCTTAATATCGATGAGCACAACTGTATTCCTACCACAGACGCAAGACTTATAAGACGTATGGTTAGAGATTACAGAACACGCGGCGCATCGGCCAAGAGAACCATCGGTATGTGGCCTTCCGTAAGAAGAGGCGAGGAAGAGAACATTTTCCCGTTCCAGGAAACTGCGGATGCTATGTTCAATTCGGCTCAGATATATGAAATTGCAGCTTTAAAAGCAATTGCCGAACCGATTCTTTATCAGGTAACACCCGAAGATCCCGAGTATTTCGAAGCCAAGAGACTTCTTAAACTGCTTGAATATTTCCTCTGTATGGACACAACGAATCTTCCCAAGAACTCTATCGTAAGAGAATTTGTGGGTGGTTCCTGCTTTAACGTATAAATGATGAACGAGAAACTAAAGAATGTAATGTTAAAATATGAAAAATACAAATGGCAGTTCTGGTTTGTGCTGGGACTGCTTGCTGTTTTGTTATTTCTCATTCCCTATTACGTTCTTCGCGAAAATGCATACTTTATGATTCATGATGAGCTTGATGACGGAATCTTCAAGTATCTTCTGTATGCAAAAAACTTCGGCAAAAACGGAAGTTTCATCCCCGAATTCATGGGTGGCCAGAACAGATACACAATCACCATTTCCACTTTCTGGGGTATTTATATTTACAAACGTTTCGCTCCGTATGTGGCATTTGCGATTATGCTTACAATAGTCGTATTAACCGGTTTCATCGGAGTTTATCTTTTGGGAAAAGAAATATCCGATAACGCTTTTGCATCTTTTGTTGCGGCATCTCTTTTTTCGTATCTTCCCTTCAAATCAATGTTCGGACTTAACATTGTAGGTTTCCCGCTTTTAATATTCCTGCTCATAAAACTGGGAAAAGTGCACCAGCATAAATACTGGCTGTATTTTATTATTCTCGTTTACTATGCGCTTGGAACCACGCTCGCATGGGGCGGTTTTATGTCCATCGGGTTCCTGACACTTGCGATAATAGGCTTTGCGATATTTGACAGGAAACACAATGTCTATATCGGCAATCTTGTAATAGCGGATGTCATTTTAATTGTCGTACAGATTATTACATCCTGGGACCTCATAAAAAGTACCGTCGGACCTGCAAAGGTTATTTCCCACAGGGAAGAATTAGTCTTAAATTCCTATCATGATCTCTGGGCGCTTTTTAAGGAAATGATGTATATCGGCGGCAGCCACTCAGAGTGCTGTTCAAAGATTATTGCGCTTTCTGCACCCGCACTCATTATCGGAATTCCCATCCTTGTTCATTTTATGAGCAAATCTAAAATAGATAAGGTTTTACAGATAAACAACAAGTATAAACTGCTTTGTATCTTTTATGGTGCGAACATTTTAAATTCTCTGTTCACATGCTTTTACTGCTCGGAGCCGATAGTTGCTTTAAGACAGAATTTGGGTGGTATTTTCAAGACATTCCAGTTAAACAGAATTTACTGGATAATGCCTGCCTGCTGGATGTGTGTACTTATTCTTGAACTTGCAATTCTGACCGATATTTCAACTGTTTTTGTAACGGAATTTATATTTAAAAAGATGCGTTATATGGCTGCATTCCCTGTGGCTGTAATGTTTGCGATTATCTTTATTTACGCAAATAACGTATATCTTTCGTCGCCTTTTTATCACAATATCCGCCTGATGGTATTTGACACCTATCATGTGGACAGCTGGAGAAAATATTATGCGGAAGATTTGTACGCCGAGATAGCAGATGCAATCGGAAGAGACAAGAGCGAATACAGAGTGGTTTCGGTTGGCGTAAATCCTGCAGTGGCACTCTTTAACGGCTTCTATACGGTTGACGGATATTCAACCGATTATCCTTTATCCTACAAGCATGATTTCAGAAAGATAATCGAAAAAGAACTTGCCTCGGACGACAGTATCAGGGGTTACTTTGACAACTGGGGCAACAGATGCTTTATTTACACCTCCGAACTTGGCAACAGATTTGACATTTACCGCGGTGAGAATACCGAGGTCGAAATCGATATTAACACAAGTGAACTTAAGAAGATGGGCGGAGATTATGTTTTCTCCGCAGTTAAAATAATTAATGCCGACGAACTTGGTCTTGTAAGCATAAGCGAGGAACCGTTCATAAAAGATACAGATTCCTACGGCATCTGGGTATACGAAGTAAAGTGAGAAAACAGTGAAAGATTCGAGAAAAGTTTTACCGGATATCATCAGAATAATCTTAACTGCAGCAGTTTTGTTCCATCACTATCAGCAGCTGACGGGAACATTCTTTTATCGTGGGATAAATTTTTACGGTGGTAAAATTTACTTCGGATATATCGTAGAAATATTCTTTTTAATGTCAGGATTTTTTATGGTTCCATATATCGCAAGAATTCAGGATAAAATGTCTTTCCCTGAATTTTTCGGCAAGAGGCTTATCCGTCTTATTCCGAGCATGATAGTGGGCACTGTCTTTTATGATATTGCGCTTTTCTTTTATGTGCGACTCTGCAACGGTACATTAAGATATCCGACGAATATAAATGTGTTTGGAAGCATCGTTACAGCGCTGGGTCTCGGAAGCTGGAGCATCACGAAGGATTTTGAGATTAATCCGATCTGCTGGTACGTAAGTGTGCTGCTTCTTTGCTATATTTTTATGTACATCTTTGTATTTATATCCAAAGTGACAAAAATCCCCGCAGGAATTATGCTTGCAATTCCGATGATTGCAGGTGTTGTAATCACACATGTGACAGAGTTCTCAATCATTCCTTTTCTTTCGACAAGAATCGCCAGAGGATATATTCATTTCTTTGGCGGAATGCTTTTGGGAATTATTATTACCGGGTTATTCGGCAAGGGCAGAAAAGCCAATGAAATCGCAGAGAATAAATTAAATGAAAATCAGAATAAAGTTAAACCGGGATTTGGCTATTTTTTGAAGAATGCAATCAACAAAATCGGCGAAGCAACGCTTGATATTTATCTAATCCAGTTGCCTGTTTTGTTAGTTTTCTT